>OGDN01000199.1_pt1 | contig 122891 bp, 119 predicted proteins | sample 1570271 | NCBI WGS metagenome assembly OGDN01 (sample SAMEA4384481, study PRJEB24528) | human gut metagenome
CTTGCATGTGTTAAGCACGCCGCCAGCGTTCATCCTGAGCCAGGATCAAACTCTCGTTAAAAGTGTTTGTTCTGTCAGAATGACGTTAGCCATTCATCCATTACTGTTTGTTTTGGAAATCGTTAATGATTACTCATTTAACAATGTTCGCTCTGAAAATTTATTTTGAATTTTCAGGGATGGTTGCTGTTCAATTATCAATGTTCTTGTTTGCTGTTTTTCAACAGCCATATTAATTTAACATACTTATTTATGTTTGTCAACATTTTTTTAACTTTTTTAAAAAAAGTTTTTTCTGTCGACTAACAGGTTTAAGTTGTTTGGCACCCGCTCTTTGCGAGTGCAAGAGATATACTACCATCTTTGGATACACCTGTCAACAATTTTTTTCATTTTTTTTAATTTGTCTCTATTCAGGCTCTATTCAATGCCTGTTTAGTAGCTCTTTAGCTTGTATTGGTGTGCTTTTAAATTTTTAACTGTTTTAATCTTCTTAATTTTTTATTCATTTTCAATTTATCTTCTATTATTAGTTTTATATTTACAAAACATTTATCAAATATCTTTTTTATTCTTTATATAACTTCTTACTTTTGATATGTTTCGGTTTAACATATCAAAATCTATGGAGCCATCTTTTTGGAATGCTGTAGATTCTATTGTATAGTCTCCTTTGTATCCAATATTGTTTATGAAATCAAAAAACTTGTTAAAGTTCACAATGCCCTCACCTACAGGTAATGTTTTAAGTTTGCTCCACTCCATATAACCGCCATTATAATCATTTATATGTAAATGCTTTATGTTGTTTTCCCATAATTTTTTATTTTGATTTTCATATACGGCTTCCATTTGATTATGGAAAGCTGCCATTTTCGTATCAAATATTAATTTTGCATCAGGATATTCATTAAGTAGTCTCTTCCAATTACTTAATGGATCATGGTGATTGCAAACTACATTTTCTATATGTAAATCTATTTCATTTTCTTCAGCTATTTTTATTAATTCTCCATAGCCTTTTATGTTATTTTCTATTGTAGTATCTGAATATATTCCATCCCATAGATGCATTACCATTCTTTTTGCACCGATTTCATTTGCAATTTCACAATTTACTTTGAATTTTTCTTTGGCTGTATAAAAATTACCGTCTGCATTTTTTCCTAAATCTTCGCCTATGTGCTTTTCGCAGTGCATAACTGGAAATTCAGTTTCACATTTTTTTAATTCTTTCAATAAATTAGGAACCTTGTCATACCATGTGCTATACATCATAAATTCAAATCCATCACTATTTATGTTTGGCACACATTTTTTTATTAATGAAAAATCACGATTATTAGGCATTCCTATTAATGCTCCTGTAGAGCATAAAATTTTTTTCATTTTTTCTCCTAAACAAATATCATTTTTTATATTTATAAATTTTATTATATGTAAAAAGCTCAGACAAAACTGTCTGAGCTTTAAACGGAGAAGGAGGGATTTGAACCCTCGCGCCGCGCAAACGACCTACACCCTTAGCAGGGGCGCCTCTTCAGCCACTTGAGTACTTCTCCAGCTGAATATGCTTTCGATATTCAATTACACTGTGTTTTTCAGTGCAAGCATTATTGTATCAAAAATGCATACTAATGTCAAACATTTTTTGATATTTTCATCATATTTTTTTTACTGTCATATATATGGTAGCAAAAACAAAAAAATCACCATATATAGAGTTTTATCTCTTATATTTTTCTGATGCTGATTCGTACATATTATTTCCCTTACAATCAATAACTGTGATAACAGGGAGTTTCTCTACATACAATTTTCGTATTGCCTCCGTACCCAGATCATCATAAGCTATTACTTCACTCTTTTTGATACACTGAGACAACAATGCACCTGCACCGCCTACTGCGGCAAAATACACTGCTGTATTCTTTTTCATGGAGTCAATTACTTCTTTGCTTCTTTTTCCTTTACCGATCATACCTGTCTGTCCCAGGTCCATTAACTGTGGGGCATATTTATCCATACGACTGCTGGTCGTTGGTCCTGCAGAACCTATTACCTGTCCCTCTCTGTTAGGTGTAGGGCCAAGATAATATATGATCTGGTCTTTTACATCAAAAGGTAATTCTTTCCCCTGGGCCAGTTCTTCTGTCATTCTTTTGTGCGCAGCATCTCTGGCTGTATAGACTGTACCTGTAATATATACATAGTCTCCTGCCTGCAACTGGCTTACCTTTTCTTTTGTCAGAGGTGTTTCAATATATTTATCCATAGAATCACGGCTCCTCTATAATATTCTCTTTATGTGACGGTTTACATGGCAGCAAATATTAACGGCAACTGGCAGCCCTGCTATGTGGGTAGGATATGTCTCTATATTCAGTCCGATGGCTGTCACTCTTCCGCCTAATCCACCAGGTCCGATTCCTAGATCATTCACTTTTTCCAACATTTCCTGTTCCAGTTCCTGCACATATGGTATATCAGAATGTAAATTAAGATCTCTCGCCAGTGCTTTTTTTGCCAGCAGAGCGCATTTTTCAAAGGTTCCTCCGATTCCCACGCCTATAACCATAGGTGGGCATGCATTGGGACCTGCTGTCTCTACTGTATCCAAAATGGCCTTCTTCACTCCTTCTATACCATCTGCCGGTTTCAACATATAGATCTTACTCATATTTTCACTGCCAAAACCTTTTGGTGCTACAGTAATCTCCAGATTTTCTCCGGGAACTATTTCATAATGAATGATTCCCGGCGTATTATCTTTTGTATTTTCTCTTAAAATCGGATCACCTACTACGGACTTGCGCAGATATCCTTCCTGATATCCCTGGCGGATGCCTTCATTTACAGCATCTTCGATAAAACCACCTTCAATATGGACATCCTGTCCTATTTTCAAAAATACCACAGTCATTCCGGTATCCTGGCAGATTGGTATCTTGTTTTCCCAGGCAATATCCATATTCTTTTCCAGCTGATCCAATATCTGGGTACCGATCTGGCTCTCTTCTTTTTCTTTTCCTGCAAGCAATGCTTCTTTTACATCATCTGATAATTTCACATTGACCTGCATACACATCTCTTTTATGTTTTTTGTTATTTCACTGGTATTAATCGTTCTCATAGGTCTGCTCATCACTCTCTTCTTCTTTGTCCGGCTGCTCCTCACGAACTTTTGCTATGCTGGCAATTTTAATATTCTTTGTGCTGTCAAGGTTCATAAGTTTTACACCGGATGTAACACGGCCAAGTATGGAAATATCGTCTACATTAATGCGGATAATGATTCCTTCGTTGGTTATCAACATTACTTCTGTGCCATCCTCTACCGCTTTGGCACCAACAACATCACCTGTTTTTTCGGTGATCTTATAACATTTAACACCTTTTCCACCACGATGCTGTACAGAGAAATCTTCTACGGCCGTTCTTTTTCCCATACCAAATTCGGATACAAGCAAAATATTCGGTCCCTGGGTGTCCATCTGCATACCTACTACTTCATCTTCAAATCCAAGATTCATACCACGCACACCAATAGAAGTACGGCCGGTCGGACGCACATCTGTCTCTTTAAATCTGATACACATACCATGTTTTGTTACCAGAATAATGTCTTTTTCGTTATTAGTAACCTTTACTTCGATCAACTCATCATCTTCTCTGAGATTGATAGCCTGAAGTCCTGTTTTTCTTATATTCTCATATTCACTGATATGTGTTTTCTTTACAATACCGCTCTTGGTAGCCATGAAAAGATACTCTTCGTCGTTATATTCTTTGAGAGAAATAACAGCAGATATTTTTTCTTCCGGCATTAACTGCAAAAGGTTCACGATTGCCGTTCCTCTGGATGTTCTGCCTGACTCCGGAATTTCATAAGCCTTCATACGGTAAACTCTTCCCTTGTTGGTAAAGAACATAAGGTAATGATGGGTTGTAGCCATAAAAAGATTCTCAATATAATCATCTTCAATGGTCTGCATTCCCTTGATTCCTTTTCCTCCACGGTGCTGGGCACGGAAATTGTCACTACTCATTCTTTTGATATATCCCTTATGGGTCATAGCAATGACGGTGTCTTCTACCGGAATAAGGTCTTCCATAGAGATGTCAAACTCATCAAATCCGATCTGTGTTCTTCTTTCATCACCGTATTTGTCACGGATGGCAATGATTTCCTTTTTGATCACTCCCAAAAGCAATTTGCGGTCAGCCAAAATTGCCTTATAATCAGCAATTTTTTTCATCAACTCATCATATTCATTTTCCAGTTTTTCCCGTTCCAAACCGGTCAATGCACGAAGACGCATATCTACAATTGCCTGCGCCTGTACATCATCCAATTCAAAACGCTGAATCAGACGCTCTTTGGCAATGGCTGTACTCTGAGATCCACGGATGATCTGTATCACCTCATCAATGTTATCCAAAGCAATCAGTAATCCCTTTAAAATATGGGCTCTTTCTTCTGCTTTGTTCAGATCATATCTGGTACGGCGGGTTACTACCTCTTCCTGATGTTTTAAATAATACTCTAACATTTGTAAAAGGTTCATGACAACCGGCTCATTATTAACCAGTGCCAGCATATTTACACCAAATGTATCCTGCATCTGGGTATGTTTATAAAGCTGATTCAATACTACATTAGCATTCACATCTTTTCTCAGCTCTACAACTACTCTCATTCCTTCACGGCTTGACTCGTCTCGTATCTCTGTAATTCCGTCAATACGCTTGTCCTTGTGAAGTTCTGCGATTTTTTCAATCAGTCTTGCTTTGTTTACCATGTAAGGAAGCTCTGTTACGACAATACGGTTTTTGCCATTATTCATAGGCTCTATATCGGTAACTGCTCTGACACGGATCTTACCATGTCCGGTACGATATGCTTCTTCAATACCGCGACGTCCTAAAATCGTTGCTCCTGTTGGAAAATCCGGTCCCTTGATGATTTCCATAATTTCTTCCAGAGTTGTATCTCTGTCTTCCTCTATCTGATTATCAATAATCTTTACTACACCATTGATAGATTCTGTCAGATTGTGTGGAGGAATATTGGTAGCCATACCTACAGCAATACCGGATGTACCATTTACCAAAAGATTCGGAAAACGAGATGGAAGCACAACCGGCTCCTTCTCTGTCTCATCAAAGTTTGGCATAAAATCTACAGTATCTTTATTGATGTCAGACAACATCTCCATGGAAATTTTAGACAGACGAGCCTCTGTATAACGCATGGCCGCAGCACCATCTCCATCTACCGAACCAAAGTTACCGTGTCCGTCTACCAGCGGATAACGGGTAGACCATTCCTGCGCCAGATTAACCAGGGCACCATAAATAGAACTGTCTCCATGAGGATGATATTTACCCATGGTATCACCGACGATACGGGCACATTTACGATGTGGCTTGTCCGGTCCGTTGTTCAATTCGATCATAGCATATAAAATACGCCTCTGAACCGGTTTCATACCATCTCTTACATCCGGCAGTGCACGGGAGGCAATAACGGACATAGCATAATCTATATAGGATGTCTCCATTGTTTGTTTTAAGTCCACATCTTTTATGGCATCAAAACCATCTTTATCAAAGATATTTTCATCCATTCTTTACTCCTCCTTAAATATCCAGATTTCTAACATATTTGGCATTAGCTTCAATAAATTCTCTTCTAGGTTCTACTTTATCACCCATCAATGTATTGAATGTAAGGTCAATGGATGAACTGTCTTCCTCATCCATCGTTACTTTTAACAAAATTCTCTTCTCAGGATCCATTGTCGTATCCCAAAGCTGCTCTGCATCCATCTCTCCCAGTCCTTTGTAACGCTGGATACTGTTGTTTCCATCTCGTCCTATCTCCGTAAGGATCTGATTCAATTCTTCATCACTGTAAGCATAGTAAGTTTTTTTGTTCTTATCCACTTTATACAGCGGCGGCTGGGCCAGGTATACATATCCCTGCTTGATCAGTTCCGGCATAAAACGGTACAGGAAAGTAAGCAGAAGAGTCGCAATATGAGCTCCGTCTACATCGGCATCCGTCATAATAATAATCTTGTGATAACGAAGTTTTGATATATCAAAATCCTCTGAAATACCGGTACCAAACGCTGTGATCATAGCCTTAATTTCATTGTTTACAAGGATTTTATCCAGTCTTGCTTTTTCTACATTCAGTATTTTTCCACGAAGCGGAAGGATTGCCTGAGTAGCACGGTCTCTGGCCGTTTTAGCACTTCCACCGGCTGAATCTCCCTCTACGATGTAGATTTCGCACTTGGAAGGATCCTTGTCACTGCAGTCTGCCAGTTTTCCCGGAAGGCTGGTTCCATCCAATGCTGTCTTTCTTCTTGTAAGGTCTCTTGCCTTTCTGGCTGCATCTCTGGCACGCTGGGCAAGAAGAGCTTTTTCACAAATAATCTTGGCTGTTGTAGGATTCTGCTCCAGAAAATAAGTAAGCTGCTCTGAAACAACATTATCTACTGCACCTCTGGCGATGGTATTACCCAGTTTCTGTTTCGTCTGTCCCTCGAACTGTGGTTCCGGAATCTTAATGCTGATAATGGCTGTCAGACCTTCTCTTATATCTTCACCACTGAGATTTGGCTCACTTTCCTTCAGCAGTTTTCTCGTTCTGGCATAATCGTTAAAAGTCTTCGTCAGAGCATTTTTAAATCCTGCCAGATGTGTACCACCTTCCGGTGTAGTAATATTATTTACAAAACTATAACAGCCCTCTGTATATCCTGAATTGTGCTGGAAGGAAACTTCTACATACACATCCCCTTTTTGTCCTTCACAATAAATAATATCATCATATAAAGGCTCTTTATTTTTATTCAGGTACTGAACATACTCCTTGATACCGCCTTCATAGTGGAATGTTTCTGTTCTCTCTTTTTTCTCTCTCAGATCTGTGAGAATGATTTTGATTCCCTTGGTCAGAAAGGCCATTTCCCTCAAACGCTGTCTCAAAATATCAAAACTATATTCTGTGGTCTCAGTAAAAATGGTTTCATCCGGTAAAAAGGTTACTTTCGTACCTCTCTGATCGGTAGAACCCTCTTCCTTCAAAGGATACATGGTATGTCCTTTTTCATAACGCTGGATATATTTTTTTCCATCCTGGTAAATCTCTACCTCCAGCCAGTTTGAAAGAGCATTTACAACAGAGGCACCTACTCCGTGAAGACCTCCTGATACTTTGTATCCGCCGCCGCCGAATTTTCCACCGGCATGAAGTACGGTAAATACAACCTCAACCGCTGGTTTTCCGGCTTTTTTATTGATTCCTACCGGGATACCACGGCCGTCATCAATAACCGTGATTGAATTATCTTTATTGATAAAAACCTGGATTTCGTCGCAATAGCCGGCCAATGCTTCATCAATCGCATTATCTACGATTTCATACACCAGATGATGAAGTCCTTTTTCCGATGTACTTCCAATGTACATTCCAGGTCTTTTTCTTACTGCTTCCAGGCCTTCCAATATCTGAATCTGGTCAGCACCGTAAACTACATCCTTTTCTTTATCCATGTTGGATACCTCCATTTACAATTTCAAACTTTTGGTCAATATTAATTCCATTGGTTACAAACTCTTCCAGTCCTGTACAGGTAATAATGGTCTGGATTCCTTTTATATTTTCAAGCAGATAATTCTGCCTGCTGCGATCCAGCTCCGACAGCACATCATCCAGAAGTAAAATAGGCTTTTCTCCAATTGCCTCCTCTACAATCTGTATTTCTGCCATTTTCAGTGATAACGCAGCTGTTCTTTTCTGTCCCTGTGAACCATACTTTCTTAAATCTTCTCCCTGTGTCAAAAACTGAAGATCATCTCTGTGTGGTCCCACTGTGGTTGTCTTTTGAAAAGCATCTCTTTCCATTGCTAAGAACAGACTGTTTTCAAACTCATCATCACTGCAGTTAGGTCTGTAGACCAATTTTATATCTTCTTTTCCTCCAGTAAGATTTGCGTGCTGTATGCTCATAATCTCCTGAAGTTCATTGATAAACTCTTCCCGGATCTGGATAATCTTTCTTCCGTAATCCACAAGCTGTATATCCCAGACATCCAGCGCCTCTCTCAAATGCTGCCTGCTTTTTGTCTGTTTCAAAAGAGCGTTACGCTGTTTTAATACTTTCTTATACTGTTTTAAATAAAACAGATACGCTTTATTCAGCTGGCACAACTCCATATCCATAAATCTTCTTCTTTTCTCCGGACCATCTTTGATGATTCCAAGATCTTCTGGTGAAAAAAATATAATGTTAGATATTCCCATCAGTTCATTGCTGTTTTTGATAGGCAGGCCGTCAATGGCTATTCCCTTGGAGCGTTCTTTTTTCATATGTATCTCCACCTTGATAGTTCTGTTTCTCTTTTCTACAAAATAGCGGAGATGGGCATCTCTTTGTCCTTTTCTTATCATTTCGGCATCTTTGCTTCCACGATGAGATTTTGTAGTTCCCCCGACAAAAATAGCCTCTAACACATTGGTTTTTCCCTGGGCATTGTCACCATACAGCACATTGGTACCGGGATGAAACTTAAAGATTTCTCGTTTGTAATTTCTAAAATTACAAAGTTCAATTGACTTTAAGATCATACACTTGCAACCTTTACTTTCGTTCCTTCAAATTCAAACTCGTCTCCAGGGTGTAGTTTTCTTCCTCTTCTCTCGTCTACTTCACCATTTACGAGAACCAGCCCATCCTGGATCACCATTTTTGCCTCAACACCGGAACCAACTAATCCAGCCAGTTTCATTGCCTGTCCCAGCCGGATATATTCATCCCTTATCCTTATTTCTTCCATAATCTTCCTCCTGTTTTAATTCATATTGACAGGTAAAATCAGATAAATATAAGACTCTTCGTTGTTTTTTATAAAACAAGGTGCATTTGCATTAAATAAATACAAATATACATCCTCGTCCTCAATTACCTTCAAAACATCAATAATATATTTGGGATTGAATGCAATGGTCAGATCTTTGCCTTCTTTTTCTATCATTACTTCTTCATCCATAGATCCAATCTTAGTATTCATTTCCATCTTCATTTCACCATCATGAATATTAAGAATAACCGGTTTTTTTTCTGCCTCTCTAAGAAGAAGAGTAGCACGATCAATACATCCGTAAAAATCTTTTTTATTAATCTTCACTTTCGTCTCATAATTATTTTTCAGCATCTGGTCAATGTTGTAGAAATTTCCTTCGATCAGGCGCGAAATAACTAATGTATCATTAAACTCAAATAATACGTGATTTTTGGAAAATGAAATCGTGATCATGTCATCTGTTCCACCGTTTAATATCTTACTGATTTCATTTAATGTTTTTCCAGGTATTACAACTTTGATATGATCATAACTTTCTTTCAGATGAACCTTGCGGATTGAAACTCTGACTAAGTCAAGAGAAGCAATTTTAAATTCATCTCCATTAATCTCAAATAACTCACCGGTCAGTATCTTGTTACTTTCATTATCAGATATAGAAAAAATAGTCTGCTGAATCATTTCTCTGAGAGTAAACTGGGATATTTCTATCTTACTGTCTACTTCAATATTGGGAAGTTTAGGAAATTCATCGTTATCCATGCCCGGAATACTGAATTTACTGCGTCCGCAGAATAACAAAATATTATTCTGTTCATCTACTTCAAAATTAATATCATCATCCGGAAGACGGCGTACATATTCGGAAATCATTTTAGCATTCATTAAGATGACGCCCGGTTCCTGTACCTGAGCTGGTACTTTTGTTTCAATACCAAGCTGCATATCATTAGTTGTCATTTTAATATAGTCATCTTTTGCTTCAATTACAACATAACCAAGAATGGGCATAGTAGTTTTTCCTGGAACAGCTTTTAAAGCAATATTGATACCATTGTTAAAGTCAGACTTCGTGCAGGTAAATTTCATAATGTGAATAACTCCTTTCAGTTCTATAAAAAAATAAATAATATTAAAAATTCAGAAGATATAGTATTAGGGGCGGTGGATTTGTTAGTAAGTCTTAGAGCCCCTGTAAGATAAGGCATTAAAGCTAATTTAAAAAAGATCAGAACTTGTGGGTTAAGGTAAAGTCATATGGATAAAATAAATTAAAAAATATCAATATCCATATAAAAACACAGGATGTCCACCGGTTAAACTAACCTTATCCACAAGATATTAAGGATTGATCTTCTTTTTTAATATACTGAGGTTTTCTTGTAACTCTTTGTTATCAACTTTTAGTGTGTTAATTTTGTTGATAGCGTGGATAACTGTTGTATGATTCCCTCTTTTAAGCTTTTCAGCGATTTCTTGTTGTGTAAGATTTGTTAATTCATCGCACAAATACATACATATCTGTCTTGGGTAAGCAAGATTTTTTGTTTTCTTGCTGGAAAGCAAAGCCTCTTTATCAATATTAAAATGCTCTGCTACAATTTCAATAATATACTCTGCTGTAATAACAGGTTTCTTATCCGGAGATATAAAGTCCTTTAAAGCATTCTCTGCCTGCATTAAAGTAATAGGTTCATTCTTGAACTTTGAATAAAGAATGATCTTATTGTAAGCTCCCTCAAGATCTCGGATGTTGGAACGGATATTGGTGGCAATGTATTCCAGAATATCCTTATCCAGTTTCAGTTCAGATTCCTCTTGTTTGTTTTTCAAAATAGCCATGCTTGTTTCAAAATCAGGTGGCTGGATATCAATGGTCATACCGGAATTGAATCGGGATCGATAACGCATGTCCAGCTGTTCCATCTGACTAGGTGGACGGTCACTGGATATTACAAGCTGTTTTCCTGCCTGATATAAGGCTTCAAATGTGTTAAAAAACTCCAGCTGTGTTGCTTCTTTACCAATGATAAACTGAATATCGTCTACCAGAAGTACATCTACATTTCGATATTTATTGCGAAGATTGACGGTAGCAACAGTGTCACCTTTCTGGTTGTTGGCACGGATTGCCTCCACTACGTTAATAAGAAAATCCTCACTGGTTGTATAAGTGACAGTCAGATTCGGGTGATTTTCCAGTATATAACGGGCAATGGAATGCATCAAGTGTGTCTTACCCATTCCGGGACCGGAATATAAAAACAAAGGATTATAGATTTCTCCGGTAGGATTTTCTGCTACGGCTACCGAGGCAGCATAAGCGATATTGTTGCTTCCACTTACTACGAAGGTATCAAATGAATGACCGTTTTTCAAAAACGGATACTTTTCTTCGATGGACACATTATTATAGGAAGAAACTCCTTTTGCGGGATGATCCTGGATATAATCAAAAGCGACTGTAACTGCCTTGCCTGTGATTACTTCAATGGATACCTCAAAAGGTACTTTATATTTTTTTTCCAGGATGCTTTGTGTATCGCCCTGTTTTTCTTTATCAATTCCAATGAGAAGACTGCCTTTATCATAGGATATAATACTCAATGGTAAAATCCAGGTGCGAAACAGGACATCGTTGATGTCAAATTCGCTCTTCATATAATTGATAATTTCGTCCCAATTGTCTTTTATTTGGTTTATCATTCAAATTTCCTACCTTACTCTGTAAAAATTAAAATATGGCTAAAAACATACATTATTATTTTACTACAAAATAGACTATAAATCAAATTTTATTACTATATTTTCTTATATAAATGTGGATAACTTAAAAGATATGCTTGACTATTAGAATAAATGATAATATAATTAGGCTTGATACGGATTTTGATATTATTGTGAAGGAGGTGTATCGGGATGAAAATGACATATCAGCCAAAAAAGAGACAGAGATCTAAAGTTCATGGCTTTCGTAAAAGAATGAGTACTGCAAATGGTAGAAAAGTACTCGCTAGAAGAAGAGCAAAGGGAAGAAAGAAATTATCTGCATAATCAGATGAATGGACAAGGTCAGAGTGGCTCGGTCGGTGTTTTCTGACAAGTCTTGTTCTGGCCTTTCTTCTTATAATGGAAGTAAAAGTATGAAAAGACAAGTATTTGAGAAGCTGGGAAAAAATCCCGCATTTCAAAGGGTCTACAAAAATGGTAGATCCAGAGCTAATAAGTATTTGGTAATGTATGTGAAAACAGGGGAGAGTGGTCCCAATCGTTATGGATTTTCTGTCAGTAAGAAAGTCGGTAACAGTGTTGTGCGTCATCACATTACCAGATTGTTAAGAGAATCCGTTCGTAAGAATGACGCATTGACAAAAGAGGGCAACCACATTGTGATCGTTGCCCGGAAGAATATAAAAAATTGCAGTTATGAAATCGTAGACGGCGCAGTAATTCATTTATTAAAATTACATGGATTAGTGAAGTGATGTGATTATTTTGAAGAGAATTTTATTAGGGTTGTTACGCATATATCAAAAATATATATCGCCAATGAAAAGAACACCTACATGTATTTATACTCCTTGTTGTTCTGAATATGCAGTTCAGGCAATTCAAAAGTATGGTGCAGGTAAAGGTGGTTTTTTGGCTGTAAAAAGAATTTTAAGATGCCATCCTTTTCACAAAGGCGGTTATGACCCTGTGCCGTAAAGAGCAGGAGGATATTAATATTGTTTAATTGGTTATATACAATATTTGGTTTTATTCTGACTTACATTGATAAAGGTGTTTATCTTGTTTTTGGAATCCATAATACCGGTATTTGTATCATTTTATTTACCCTTGTTGTTTATTTACTGATGTATCCGCTGAATGCAAAGCAGCAAAAGTCTACCAGACTGATGAATAAGATCCAGCCTGAGATGAAGGAAATACAGAAAAAGTATAAAGGTAAGAAAGATCAGGCGTCTCAGTTAAAGATGAACGAAGAGACACAGGCACTTTATGCAAAGTATGGAATCAGTCCTTTTGGTGGATGTCTGCCGATGCTTGTAACACTTCCTATTATGTTGTGTCTGTATCGAGTGATTTACAGCATGAAAGAATATGTTCCTGTATTGGGTACAGCAGAGGCATCTCGTTTTATGTGGATGGATGTTTCCAAGACACCACTTGCTTTTTACCAGGAAGGTCATAAATTTGGTATTCTTGTATTTTTAGTGCCGATTTTGGCTATGGTTCTTCAGTTTATTAATACGAAAGTAATTCAGAGTGGAACCGATAATAACCAGGATGATAATCCTATGGGACAGTCCATGAAGATGATGAACTATTTCATGCCTGTTATGTCCGGATTTTTCTGTCTTAGTTTGAATATTGGTATCGGTTTATACTGGATTATGGGTAGTTTATTCCGTATTTTCCAGGCTATCTTTATTAACCGTAAGATTGATAAGATTGATATGGATACGCTGGTAGAGCAGAACAAAGAAAAGGCAGCGAAAAAGTCAGAAAAGTTAAAAGAACGCAACAAACAGATGGAAGAGTATGCCCGTACAAGAACTTCATCTATTAAGTCAGCAAGTTCTTATAACAATCAGGATTCTTCCAAAGGTTCTGATCATAGTGGCCGTACCACTTCAAATAAGAAGTACAAAGAAGGCAGCATTGCAAGTATTGCGCATATGTCTACAGATAAGAAGAAAGATTGATTTTGTATTGGAGGAATGAAAAATGGAAGATTGGAAAGAGTTTTCTGCAAAGACAGCAGATGAAGCTTTAACAAATGCTTTAATCCAATTAGAAACATCCAGCGATCAGATTGAATATGAAGTAATTGAAGAAGAAAAAAGTGGCGTATTTGGTTTATTCAGTAAGCCGGCTCGTATTCGTGTTCGTAAAAAAGAGCAGGTAGTGGATCGTGTATACGATTTTTTGAAAAGAACATTTGATGCTATGCATATCGATGTTGCTATTTCTCATGAAATGGATGAGATTGAAAGTACTTTAAGTATTGAGTTAAAGGGAAATGATATGGGAATGCTCATTGGTAAAAGAGGACAGACATTGGATTCCCTTCAGTATCTGACATCTTTGGTAGCAAACAAAAATTCTGATAAGTATGTAAAGATTAAGATTGATACAGAAAATTATCGCCAGAGAAGAAAAGAGACCATTGAAAATCTTGCTAAGAATATGGCAAATAAAGTAAAGAAAACAGGTCGTCCTGCTTTTCTTGAGCCAATGAATCCTTATGAGAGACGCATTATTCATGCGGCGCTGCAGCCGGATAAATATGTAGACACTCATAGTGAAGGAGATGAGCCACATCGTAAAGTGGTAATCACCCTGAACAGAGAATTTGCTTCGGAACTGCCTCGAAGAAATAATTATAGAAAGAAAAATAATTATTCAAGAGACCGCAGAAAGCCATATGCAAATAGAGAGCAGAAGAGAGATTAGTGTGAAAGGCTGAATCTTAATTGGATTCGGCCTTTTTTTTCTGAAATCGGAGGTAATATGTTTTACGAAGATACCATTGCTGCCATAGCGACTTCATCCAAGGATGGCAGTATCAGTATTATAAGGATTAGTGGTCCGGAAGCAGTGAATATAGTAAGTAATTCTTTTGTTGGTAAAAGCGGAAAGAAGATCGATCTGACACAAAAGCAGAGCCATACCATTCATTTTGGATATATAAAAGATTCCAATGGAGAAGTGATCGATGAAGTAATCGTACTTTTGATGAAGGCACCAAAAAGTTATACTATGGAGGATGTGGTGGAAGTACAATGTCATGGTGGATCTTTTGTATGTCAGATATTGCTGGAACATTTTGTGAAAGAAGGAGTCCGTATTGCACAGCCGGGTGAATTTACAAAAAGGGCATTTCTAAATGGAAGAATTGATCTGTCTCAGGCGGAATCTGTGATGGATGTAATTCAGTCGGACAGTGAACTGGCTCTGCACAATTCATTAAATCAGCTTCGAGGTGATATTAAAGTTGAAGTTGAAAAAATGAGAGAAGTACTTCTGACAGACATTGCTTTTGTCGAGGCAGCATTGGACGACCCGGAACATTTGTCATTGGATGGGTATGTGGATACAATATTGGATCATGCCAGACAACTGTTGGAACAGGTAGAACATTTATTGAAAAATAGTGAAAATGGAAAGATAATTAAAGAGGGAATTCAGACAGTTATTGTAGGAAAACCTAATGTAGGAAAGTCATCTTTCTTAAATTGTATTTTGAGAGAGGACAGAGCTATCGTAACAGATATTGCCGGAACTACCAGAGATACATTGGAAGAAGAGGTTCGTATAGGAACCACCAGACTTCATTTGATTGATACAGCAGGAATTAGAAATACCGATAATCAGATAGAAAAAATAGGAATTGAAAAAGCAAAGAAATCTATAGAGCAATGTGATTTTGTTATCTGTATCTTGGACGCCAGTCGTGAATTTGAAAGCGAAGATTATGAAGTGCTGGAACAGGCAAAAGATAAGCCAGGCGTTATACTGCTTAATAAATGGGATCTGAAAAATCAGTATAAGGAGGAAATTCCTTTTTCTGATCAGAAGAAGATCATGCCTTTTTCTGCTTTGCAGGGTAAAGGGTTGAAAGAACTGGAAGAGTATTTGAATGATCTTTTTATAAAAGATAGTATTGATTATAATGATAACATTTATATAACAAATATGCGGCAAAAGCAGTCACTTTACGATTGTAAAAATAGTCTGATGCAGTTGCTGGAAACGATTGATGCCGGAATGCCGGAGGATCTTTTTACCATTGATATGCAAAATGCGTACGAACAGCTTGGTTTGATCATAGGTGAAACGATAGAAGATGATATAGTGGATAAAATCTTTAAAGATTTTTGTATGGGAAAATAAATTGTTTGGAGGAATACAAGAGTATGAATCAGGAATATGATGCGGTTGTTGTAGGTGCCGGTCATGCAGGCTGTGAAGCTGCACTGGCATTAGCAAGATTGTCTTTGAAAACAGTTATGTTTACAGTCAGCGTAGACAGTATAGCTATGATGCCATGTAATCCCAATGTAGGTGGAACTTCAAAAGGACATCTGGTAAGAGAAATCGATGCACTGGGCGGTGAAATGGGAAAAAATATAGACAGAACTTTTATCCAGTCAAAAATGTTAAATAAGTCAAAAGGTCCTGCTGTACATTCTCTTCGTGCCCAGGCAGATAAACAGGAATACAGCAAGTCTATGAGAAAAGTTCTGGAGCAGACAGAAAATTTGACAATACGCCAGGGAGAAGTAAATGAGATTCTTGTTGAAGATGGAAGAGTGGTAGGTGTCAAAACTTATACAGGAGCTGTTTATTCCTGTAAGGTATGTGTGCTTTGTACAGGAACTTACCTAAATGCCCGGTGCATTACCGGAAGTGTATCTGTATATACCGGTCCTAATGGATTGCAGGCAGCAACACATTTGACAGATTCATTGGAAAAATTAGGTATAGAAATGCGTCGTTTTAAAACAGGTACACCTGCCAGAATTGATGGCAGCACTATTGATTATTCTAAAATGGAGCCTCAATACGGTGATGAGAAGATTGTACCTTTTTCTTTTACCAATACATCGGATTCAGTTCAGAGAGAGCAGGTAAAATGTTATCTCACTTATACGAATGAAAAAACTCATGAGATTATTCGTGATAATCTGGACCGTTCACCTCTGTATTCTGGATATATAAAAGGAACGGGTCCAAGATATTGCCCTTCTATTGAAGATAAGGTAGTACGGTTTGCTGATAAAAACAGACATCAGGTATTTATCGAACCAGAAGGAAATTATACAAATGAAATGTATATTGGTGGAATGTCTAGTTCTCTGCCGGAAGATGTACAGTTTGACATGTATCATTCTGTACCGGGACTGGAACATGCGAAAATTGTTAGAAATGCTTATGCCATCGAATATGACTGTATCAATTCACTGGAACTGTTGCCATCACTAGAGTTGAAAAAAGTAAGTGGTCTTTTTAGTGCAGGGCAAGCAAACGGTAGTTCCGGATATGAAGAAGCGGCAGCTCAGGGATTGATTGCCGGGATCAATGCAGCACGAAAAGTAAAAGAAAAGGATCCGTTAATACTGGACCGTTCTCAGGGATACATCGGTGTATTAATAGATGACCTTGTGACGAAAGGTACCAATGAACCTTATCGCATGATGACATCCAGAGCAGAGTATCGTCTCCTGTTACGACAGGATAACGCAGATGAAAGATTGACACCTATCGGTTATGAAATGGGATTGATTGATGAAGAGAGATATGATAAATTCCAGGAAAAGTACAAATGTATCAAAGATGAAGTTGAGCGTGTTAAAAATTCCTATGTTGGAAATAGTGACAAGGTACAGAATCTATTGAAAGAACATAAAAGTACGGAATTAGTCAGTGGTATATCTCTGGCTGAACTGATTAAAAGACCAGAATTGAATTATGATGTTTTAAAAGAAATAGATACTGGCAGACCAGAACTTTCAGAAGAAATCTGTAACGAAGTAAATATCGTATTGAAGTATGAAGGATATATTGCAAGACAGCAGAAACAGGTTGAACAGTTTCATAAATTAGAAAAGAAGAAGATACCGGCAAACATTGATTATAATAAAGTAGGTTCATTGCGGCTGGAAGCAATTCAAAAACTGAAGGAAATCAAGCCTGAATCTATCGGCCAGGCTTCGCGAATCAGTGGTGTTTCACCTTCTGATATTTCGGTATTATTAGTTTATCTGGAACAGTTTAAGTAAGATAGGAAAGGAACATAAATGATTAGAAATATATTTGCAAATCATGGAATTACTATAACCGAAGAACAGGAACAAAAATTAAATCAATATTATGATTTACTGATTGACTGGAATAATAAAATAAATTTAACATCTATTGTAGAATATGAGGAAGTTATCTGGAAACATTTTTTAGATTCAGCTTTCTTTGTATCTTGTGATAAAGTTGATTTGAAAGAAAAAAAGAAAGTTCTTGATTTGGGTACAGGTGCTGGATTTCCCGGAATGGTATTAGCAATTCTTTGTCCAGATTATGAATTTGTTTTGGCAGATTCACTGAATAAAAGAATTGAATTTTTAAAAGTAGTAATTAATAGATTGCAAATTCATAATGTGTCAGTGATTCATGGTAGAGCGGAAGAACTGGGACGGGATGAAAATTTCAGAAATCAATTTGACTATGTTGTATCCAGAGCAGTTGCAGAATTACCGGTGCTACTTGAATATTGTATTCCTTTTGTAAAAAAAGGAGGATACTTTGTATCTTATAAAAGCAGAAGATTGGATGAAGAAATTGAAAATGCCGATAATGCTCTAAACATGCTTTATACAAAATACGAAAAAAAATATAAATATGAATTGGAATATGATCATAGTGAGAGATATCTTGTTTTTTTTAGATGTGAAAACATTACAGATTCCAAGTATCCTAGAAAACCTAAAAAGATTAAAACAAATCCACTATAAATGTTTCATGTGAAACATCTTAAATAGTATATAATAATGTTTCATGTGAAACATTAAAAACAATGTATTTAACAATAAAATATGTTTCACATGAAACAATTTTAAAATAACATGACTTTCTATAGAAATTATATTCTAATAGTGATATAATTAAAAAATGAGAATATTTATTGGAGGGAATTATGAGTGAAATAATGACCATTGCTAATCAGAAGGGTGGAGTTGGAAAGACAACTACCACTATTAATTTAGCAGCCGCATTGGCAGAAAAAGGGAAGAAAGTCCTGGTCATTGATATGGATCCACAGGGAAATACATCCAGTGGATTAGGTATTGACAAGGATGAGCTGGATACAACAGTGTATCAGTTAATGATAGGAGATAATACATTTGAAGAGTGTGTTCAAAAAGAGGTATTTGAAAATCTGGATGTACTGGCAGCAAATGTAAATCTGGCAGGAATTGAAATTGAGACAATGGATATGGAGGATCGAAATTATATTCTTCATGATATTATTGAAGAAATTAAAGAAGAATATGACTATATTATTATTGACTGTCCACCATCTCTTAATGCATTGACAATTAATGCGATGACAACAGCGGATTCCGTTTTAGTTCCAATTCAGTGTGAATATTATGCACTGGAAGGTTTGAGTCAGCTTATTTATACCATCGACCTGGTAAGAGAAAGATTGAATCCAAAACTTGTTATTAATGGTGTTGTATTTACTATGTATGATGTTAGAACAAATCTGTCTATGCAGGTAATCGAAAATGTGAGAAATAACCTGAATCAGACTATCTATGATACAATCATACCAAGAGGGGTTCGTTTGGCAGAGGCTCCAAGTCATGGTTTGCCAATAACAAAATATGATAGAAGATCTGCTGGTGCCCAGGCTTATCTGGCACTGGCAGATGAAGTAATAGAAAGGAGCAGATAAAATGGCATCTAAGGGATTAGGTAAGGGATTGGATTCAATGATTCCACCAAAAAGAACTGCCAGAGCACAAGCACAGGATTCAGCAGCCAATAAAAATGCGAATAAATCTGGAGAAGTAATTTTAAAGATAAATGATGTAGAACCAAATAAGAATCAGCCAAGAAGAACTTTTAATGAAGATTCTCTGATTGAATTAAGTGAGTCCATTAAACAGCATGGTATTGTTCAACCATTGGTTGTTGCAAAACAGAAGGATTATTACGAGATCATTGCCGGAGAGAGAAGATGGCGTGCTGCTAAAATAGCTGGATTGAAAGAAGTACCTGTAATTATTAAGGATTATTCACCACAGGAAATTATGGAAGTGGCCTTGATAGAAAATATCCAGCGTGAAGATCTGAATCCTATTGAAGAGGCAAAAGCTTATAAAAATCTGATTGATGAGTATAACTTGAAACAGGATCAGGTAGCGGAAAAAGTTTCAAAAAGCAGAACAGCTGTTACAAATGCATTGAGACTTTTAAAATTGGATGACCGTGTACAGGAGATGCTTATCAATGAAAATATATCCAGTGGTCATGCCAGAGCTTTGCTGGGATTGGATGATGCAGAAAAGCAGTATAATATTGCTACGCAGATTTTCGATGAAAAATTAAGTGTTCGTGAGACAGAAAAACTGGTAAAACAGATCAATCGTCCGGAACAGCCGCCTAAACCGAAAAAGGAATTGAAAAATGACTTTGTGTACCGTGATATTGAAGAAAAGCTGAAAGAAAAAATAGGAACAAAAGTGAAAATCAATCGAAAGACAGAAGATAAAGGTAAGATTGAGATTGAATACTATTCACCGGAAGAACTTGAAAAAATTCTGGCATATTTCAAATAGAACATATGTTTGATAGGAGGATAAAAATGTTTAAGTTTGCAGACATAGGATTAGAAGTGGACATAGTTGTACTGGGAATTGCTTTACTGGTTGTTATTTTGTTCATTATGAGTATTGTAATATTATCTAAGTGCAGCTCTTTAAAACGCCGATATGAGGCATTTATGGCCGATGCAGATGGAAAATCTCTGGAAGATGCATTTGGCAAAAAATTTGAAAATATGGAGTATATTAATGGCAAATTAACAGAGATTGACAGTCACTTGAAAGAGATAGATCTGGATCTGTTGAAGACCTATCAGAAGGTAGGCATTGTAAAGTATGATGCCTTTAAAGAAATTGGCGGCACGCTGAGTTTTGTATTAACATTGTTGACAAAAGATAATGATGGATTTATAATGAACTCCATGCACAGCAACAGCGAAGGTTGTTATACTTATATCAAAGAAGTTAAATCCGGAGAAGTCTTTGTTGCTTTATCGGAAGAAGAAATACAGTCTTTGGAAATGGCAAAAAAATGTGAATAAGAATAATGTTAAAGGGCGACGATGATTCGCCGCCCTTTAGTAAGACATTTTATTAAATTAATAAAAAAATAAGCCCTCACCCAGCAGTTGCAGGTCTGCCAAACAAGGACTCGGGAGTACGCCATTGGGGGCTCGAACCCCAGACACCCTGATTAAGAGTCAGGTGCTCTACCAACTGAGCTAATGGCGCTTAACGATTAACGCAAGATTTATTATATTACAAAGTATGATAAAATGCAAGTATTATTTTAAAAAAAATTAAATTGGAGGAATTATGGAAGAGAAAAGAAGCAAAATAAAGGATTTATTGAAAGGAATTTTATCAAATGGTGGTTATGTCATAGGTCTGGTATTTATATGTACGCTGATTATTGTAGCTGTCATCAATTTAGGAACAACTATTGATATTATTGGAAGATTTTTGGCTATTATAGCACCATTTATATTTGGATTTTTCTTTGCTTATCTGATCCGTCCTATTGTTGTAACATTGGAAAAGCCTTTGAAAAAGATAAAAAAAGGTAAGGGAGAAAAGATAAAAAGAGTTATCAGTATTGTCGTTTCCTATCTGATCGTAATAGGTGCATTGACGATTATCATTGTATATATTTTCCCTCAGATGAAAAACAGTGTGAAAGATATAGGCAATTCTGTAAAAAATGGATACAATTATGTAACAAATCATCTGGATGAAATGAATGCTATGATACCAGTTATCAACCTTGGAAGTGTAATTGAGTATATTCAGAACAATCTTATCGACAAATTGATGTCAAATAGTGGAACAATTGTGCCTGTTGTATATCATTTTTCATCCTCTGTGTTGACAAGTCTGTATAATATATTTATGGGATTGGTTATCTCAATTTACATGATCATTGATGGACAGAAGTTAAAAAATTCAATTAAACGGATCATTTATGCTCTGTCACCGATTGAAAAAGCACCGGCAATCTGCAAGACCATCAGTAAATGTAATCATATTTTTAACGGATTTTTATTTGGAAAGGCCGTGGATTCTCTGATCATTGGTATTTTGTGTTTTATTGCTATGAGTATTTTGCAGCTGCCATACTCACTTTTGTTGAGTGTTATTGTAGGAATTACCAATATGATTCCGTACTTTGGACCAATCATTGGTGCCATCCCGGGTTTTGTTATCTATTTGTTTATAGATCCAAAATTATCTCTGGTTTTTGCTATTATGATCTTAATCTTGCAGCAGTTTGATGGTTTATATCTGGGACCGAAGATCCTGGGTGATCTGACAGGTATCAAACCTTTGTGGGTTATTTTTGGAATTGTGATCGGTGGTGCTTATTTTGGAGCCGTTGGAATGTTTTTAGGTGTACCTACAGTTGCCGTTTTTATGTATCTGGCAGACCTTTTTATCGAGAGTAAGCTGAAAAAGAAAAAAATCGATTTATCGGATATGAAGTAATTTTTTGATGGACAGAAGGTTAAGATAAAGCCGGTTGATTTTTTTCTGACAGCATAAGTTTATTCGTTTGCGGAAAAAATTACTGCAAGGTGATCTGGACATAAAAATCCCCCTTTTTTCACAATATATGAAAAGAGGGGGAGATATGTTACTTTATTATCGGGATATTTTGAATCGGCAGATTGGTTTGCCTTCGGCTACAAAACGGCTTTCATATTCTGTCATAATGTTGCCGGGAAGAAATTCGCTGTTGTGAAGATCATAAGTCAGCTCATCAATATGCCACAAGTTGCTTTCTTCTACTGATTCAACGGAAAAATCAAAAAGAGGCCGGTTGTCAGTTTTAAACTGGATATAGCCTTTTTTTGCCAAAATAATATGATACAATGACAAAAAGTTGGGGCTCGTAAGACGCCTCTTGGCGTGTCGGTCTTTCGGCCATGGATCTGAAAAATTCAGGTAGATCCGGTCCACTTCTTCCTGGTCAAAAATATCCAGCAGATATTTGGCGTCAAAACGAATGAAAAACAGATTGTTTAATTCGGTCTGTTCTCTTCGTTCCAGAGCACGGTACAGAACACTTGAGTACATTTCGATACCGATATAGTTGATATCCGGATTTTTTTCTGCCAGCTGGTGGATAAACTGCCCTTTTCCCATACCAATCTCGATATGGAGAGGATTGCGGTTGTTGAACAGCTTTTCACGCCATATTCCTTTATAGGCCTCAGGTTCATGTACAACATAAGGACTTGCATCGATGAACTCTTTGGAACCTTTTACATTTCGTAATCTCATGATTGTATCACCATTCCTTTTTGTAATGTTAATAATGTAACATATATGGGGAAAAAAGAAAATAGGTTATTGGAAAAAAGCACAAAATCGTGTATAGTAGATAATAGAAAGTTTTTGGAGGACATTAGAATGAATAAAATAAAAAGATACTTAAGCGGGCTGGCGTTTCTTGCCCTGGCTGTGATTTTTTCAGGGGGAGGCATCCAGGCGAAGGCTATGAAACTGTCGGCGGAGTCGGCAGTAGTGATGGATGTTCAGTCAGGAGCCATTTTGTATCAGAAAAATATGGACAAGCAGGAGTATCCAGCCAGTATTACTAAAGTTATGACGGCTATGCTGGCAATTGAGAACTCGTCTTTGGATGAGGTGGTTACTTACTCTGCCAAGGCGCTGCAGCTGGAGAGCGGAGCTTCTAATATCCAGTTGAAAAAGGGCGAAAAGATCACCATGGAAGAAAGCCTGTACGCCATTCTGCTTATGTCCGCCAACGAGGCATGCAACGGTGTAGCGGAGCATATTGCGGGCAGTACAGACAACTATGTAAAAATGATGAACAACCGGGCAAAAGAACTTGGATGTATCGGCACTCATTTTGCCAATACAAACGGATTGTGGCAGCAAGATCATTATACAACGGCTCATGATATGGCACTGATCGCCAGAGCTGCTTACAAAAATCCTACTTTTGCAAAAATTACCGGAACAAAGCGTTATAACATTCCTAAGACGAACAAAAGTAAGACAGGGCATGCACTTCACAATCATCATCAGATGCTTTTAGCCGGTACTCATCCACAGTATGTGTATGAATATTGTGTGGGAGGAAAGACCGGATATACCAGTAAATGCCGTTATACACTGATCACTTATGCCAAGAAAAATGGTATGACTCTGGTTTCAGTTGTAATGAGAGCGGACTCTCCATGGGATACAAACAATGAATATACAGATACCATTAAGTTGTTAAATACTACATTTGAAAAGTATAAACGATATAATATACAAAATGATGCAGTAAAAGAGATCAATAATAACTATCTGTTTACGAAGTTCAGCCCATTTTTTAACAGCAATAACAGCCCGCTGACCATTGACAGTGATGCAGGTGTTATGCTTCCAAAGGGAGTGGATATCAGTAAAACCCAGAAAAAGATTACCATGGATGAAAAATCTTCCAAGATGGTGGATGGAAAAAAGGTAATCGGACATATTAGTTATACATATAACAAAAAAGAAATCGGTGGGTCAGATATTTATTATGCCAAACCGGCTGTGGCATCTTTGAACGACAGTATTGATATGGCGGACTGGTTTACAGAAGCTGTGCAGACTGCCAACAAAGAGCCATTCCAGTGGAAAAGACTGGCTGTGATACTGATCCTGGTTGTTGTGATCCTCATTGTGGTCATTTATATCATACACAGAATGAGAGCAGAAAGAGAACAGCGGGAGCGGAGAAAGAGATACCGCAGAACAAGAAAGTCATATAGGAAAAACAGAAGATATTAAAAGAAAAAGGAATTCCTGATAAGAACGGGAATTCCTTTTTTTACACAATAGAATGATAAGGTTTGAAATTTTCGTAAAGGCAGGATTTATTTCAAAATCTTGCGGAAGTTTTTCTTTCCTTTTTTTAATACCATGTCTTCTGCAAAGTCACTGGCTGTATAGGCTGTTTTGATGTCTGTGACTTTTTCACCGTTCACACTGACACCACCCTGCTGTACAGCTCGTCTTGCCTCTGACTTGGATGGCACCAAACCGGATACATACAGAAGAGAAAGAATATCAATGGATCCATCGGTGAGATCCTCATCTTTTAATGTATAACTAGGCATGTTGGCAGCGTTTCCGCTGGAGAACAATGCTTTAGCAGCATCTTTTGCCTTTATAGCTTCTTCTTCACCATGAACCAGATTGGTAAGTTCATAAGCCAGGATTTCTTTGGCTTTGTTTAACTGGCTGCCTTCCCAGGCTTCCATCTCCTGAATCTGCTCCAGAGGAAGGAAAGTAAGCATCTTGAGGCATTTGATCACATCGCCGTCATCTACATTGCGCCAGTACTGGAAAAACTCAAATGGAGTTGTTTTCTCAGGATCCAGCCATACAGCACCTTTCTGGGTTTTACCCATTTTCTTTCCTTCAGAATTCAACAAGAGATTAATGGTCATAGCGTGGGCATCTTTGCCCAGTTTGCGGCGGATCAACTCAGTGCCCCCTAACATGTTGCTCCACTGATCGTCTCCACCAAATTCCAGGTTACAGCCGTATTTTTCATAGAGAGCCATAAAATCATAACTCTGCATGATCATGTAGTTAAACTCAAGAAAACTTAATCCCTTTTCCATTCTCTGCTTGTAACATTCTGCTGAAAGCATACGGTTTACGCTGAAGTGAGATCCTACATCACGGATAAACTCAATATAGTTCAGATCTAAAAGCCAGTCTGCATTGTTTACCATCAGTGCTTTATCATCTGAAAAGTCGATGAAACGGCTCATCTGCTTTTTGAAACACTCACAGTTGTGTTCAATGGTTTCTTTTGTCATCATCTGGCGCATATCGGTACGGCCGGATGGATCACCGATCATGGCGGTACCGCCACCGATCAGTGCAATGGGTTTATTGCCAGCCATCTGGAGGCGTTTCATCAGGCACAATGCCATGAAATGACCTACATGAAGACTGTCTGCGGTTGGATCGAAGCCTATATAGAATACTGCTTTACCTGCATTTATCAGTTTTTTGATTTCTTCTTCATTAGTTACCTGGGCGATGAGACCGCGGGCTACTAATTCGTCATACAATTCCATCTTTTTTCTCCTTTATATTATTTTGGCAATGGGGAATTTCCCTAAAAAACATACCTTTCCTCATTATATGGGATGGGAAAATGTTTGTCAAGAAACGGATGTGTTTTCCTTGAAAAATGGCTGGTTTGTATTTATAATAGATAAGTAGATCAGGACATGAGGTATAAAAATGAAAAATATATTTATTGTTGTTTTGTGGATCCTGGCTTTTTCATTGATTTTCTGTTATATGACGATCAGGAAGAAAAAGTCCGAGGTAAAAAAACTGACACAGGTCCTTTTGCTGGCGACAGCTCTGACAGAAATTGTATTTTCTGTGACTTTTTTTAATTCAAGACCATTGGTGATCGACCTGGCTTTTGGATTATATTTAGCCTGTGTGGATTGGCTTTTGTATATATTGATGATGTATACAAAACAATATACAAAGGTATTTAATGAAATAAAATATGTACGCTTTGGAATGATGATTTTCTGCATGATAGATACTGTATCTATGATCGCAAACAGTTTTTTACATCACAGTTTTACATTATATCCGGTGAAATTTTTGAATCAATCCTATTATGTGATCGGGGAGAAAACACCGTTTTTTATCGTGCATGTGGCCTTTGTGGATGTGTGGATCTTTGCTATTTTGCTGGGGTATATATTTAAGACCATGCGGGTGGCCAGCATGTACAAGTGTAAATATTACCCGGTGATGATCCTGACTATCACGATCATTATTGCCAGTGCTTACTTTGAGTTCAGCAGTATTCCGGTGGACTTTTCGGTGATCGTATATGCGCTGGCTGCTCTGGCTCTGTGCTGGTTTTCTATGTATGTCATACCACAGGATCTTGTATACAATGCGTTTTCTTTTGTGATCAATGATTATAATGATGGTATTATGTGCTTCGATAACGAGGACCAGTGTATTTACATTAACGATATTATGAGTGGATATATCTGTGTGAGAGAAGAGGAAAAGGAACTGATTCATCAAAATTTTCAGGAATGGAAAAAAGAGCATCTGACTGCAGATAAAAAGTATCTTTCCTGGGAGCAGATCGAGGTAATAGACGGAGAACGCCGTTTGTTTGAGCATAACTATAGGAAACTTTATGATAAAAGGGGGCGTTACATCGGATGTTATTTTGCTTTGAAAGATAAGTCTGTACTGTTAGAACAGCTGAGAAAAGAACATTACCGTGTGACTCACGATTCCCTCACGGATATCTATAATGAGCAGCAGTTTTATGAGGTGACCCAGGATAAACTGGAACCGGGGAAAGATTACTTTATGGTTTGCTTTAACATTGATGATTTTAAAAAGTATAATCATATCTGTGGCAGAGAAAAAGGAGACGAAGTGCTGCGTGTGTTGTCTATGTTGCTGCGCAAAAATAAGGAACGCCTGGTTACTTACGGCAGACTGCGTGAGGATAAGTTCGTGTTTGCCCTGAAACGGGATGAACTGGATTTTTCTTATATGGAAAAGCAATTGGAGAGAATTCAGCAGCGGTTTGGCACGGAGGATGATGCTCCGTTACATATTTATGTTGGAGTTTACCCGATAGAGGATCCGGGGGAAAAAGTGGAGTCGATGTGCCGCAAGGCGGAATGGGTATCTCACGCAGAAAATAAACAGGATCATACAATGACAAGTTATTACCAGGAGGACTAATACAATGGAAATAGAAAAAAATCTGCCCATCGGATTTATGGATTCCGGTCTGGGAGGACTGAGTGTTTTGAAGGAAGCACTTCGTGTTATGCCTTATGAGGATTTTATCTATTATGGAGACTCTGCCCATGCACCTTATGGTACCAAAGAGCCGGAGCAGATCAGAGAACTTACGTTTCATGTGGTGGAGCATTTGCTGGACCGGGGAATCAAGGGGCTTGCTATTGCATGTAATACGGCTACCAGTGCGGCGGTGCGTTATCTGCGGCAGATGTATCCGGATCTTCCTCTGGTAGGTATCGAACCGGCTATCAAACCGGCGGTAGAAAGAAGTCATGGGGGCACTATATTGGTTATGGCCACGCCTATGACCATTCAGCAGGAAAAATTTCAGAAACTTTTGGCTATATACAGACAGGATTCAAAGATTGTGCCGGTGCCTTGTAAGGGATTGATGGAATTTGTGGAAAAAGGGGATCTGGATGGCGAATTTTTAGATGAGTATTTTACAGAGCATCTTCTGCCATACTTAACAGAGGATACCGAGACAATCGTTCTTGGATGTACTCACTATCCGTTTTTGCGGCCGCATTTGAGAGAATTTCTGGGAAATGAAAATATATCGTTGATTGACGGAAGTCTGGGAACAGCCAGGGAACTGAAACGGCGGATCCGGGAGAAAGGGCTTTTGCAGGAAGAAGAGCGGGAGAGAAGTGTGGTGATTGAAAACTCACTGCAGGATGATCAGATGATCGAGAGAAGTTACCGCCTGCTGCAGGCACCGATCAACTGATAAAAGAAAAAGGCGTCTTACGAGACGCCCAGAACTAAGGTGTTATGAGAAAATCAACGATGGCGTCATTGATTTCTATTTTTTATCAGCATTTGTGACTTGATGATTCGCTGAAGATCATCAACAGTCATTATCATAAACGGTATGTCGGCAGAAGTCAAGGGGATAACAGCAACACAAAAGAGTATATATTTTTTGCGTAAAAAACTTAATTTTAATGGGAAAAAGACAAATAAACTTAATTTAATAAAGGGGAATAAAGATTGTGAATATATTAGGACTGGACAAAATAGACCGCAGGATTATGGAGATTTTGCAGCAAGATGCGAGAACACCAATAAAAGACATTGCCAAAGAAGTATTTTTGACATCTCCGGCCGTGTCGGCCCGGATCAACCGGCTGGTGGAAGAAGGGTATATCGTGGGATTTCATGCGGAGATCAATCCGAAAAAACTGGGCTACCACATTAAGGCGTTCATTAACCTGGAAGTGCAGCCTGAGGATAAAAGCGAATTTTATCCGTATATAGAAAAATGTCCTAATGTGATTGAGTGTAACTGTGTCACCGGAGATTATTCCATGATCCTGGAAGTCCAGTTTCCATCTACTACCGACCTGGATCAGTTCATTGGAGAACTGCAGGAGTTTGGCAGAACGAAAACATTGATCGTGTTTTCTACCAATGTGGAGCACAGAGGGGTCTGGGTGCAGGAGTAAACAGTTAAAAGAAGTTCATTCGTTGGAGATGGGAAACGCTTTGCGTTTCAGTCTCCAGCCGAATGGAACTTCTTTTTTTATGGAAAAGGGGGACAGATTTAATGAATTATAATATACAAAAATAATATAATGATAAAATATAACTAACAAAATTAACAAATAATATTGACGAAAAAACAAAGAAATGATAACATAAATATTGTAAGTGATGATGCGTATTAAACATGGAGGGGGCAAAATGAGCAGAGCAATACATATCAAAAAAAGTATAACATTCTTAGTTATCATGACATTCTTTTTAACAGCGTGTTCCGCTGATTCTCTTGTAGAAATAGAAAACAAAGATGCACAATTCCAGGAAGTAAATAAACAATTGAAAGATTTAAAACAGATTAAGGTAAAGGGTTTGGATGACGATCAGATGGAAAAAATGAGACAGATTGTTTACCAAAATTATTTCCGTCGTCGAGAAGACATAAAACATCAGGAAAAGAAGGGTACTAACGCAGAGGGTACAATTGTGTACAAATCAGACGATATGTATCAGTTACTGGAATGGGGAGTCAATGGTTTTTATTTTCGCGGTGATTTTTTTGGAGAGGATTATAAGTACAAAGGAACAGACGATACGGTAATCGAAAAAGAAACCGAACTTTTATTGAAGCGTCTAGGTTTGAATTACAACGATAAAAACAATGGTTATGCCATCGGTAAAAAAATGATTCAAGGAGATAACAGTGTAGAGGTTCATTTGAAAAAATATATAAAAGGAAAAGAAATATCATTAGCATCGGTAGATAGAGGTGAATTACCGAGTATGGATTCCATAAATATTATATTTGGGGATGATCAGGTTATTGGCATTGATGTGAGTAGGTTAACAGAGACAGTTGAAGTGAAGAACCTTAAGGAAGATGCACTGGTAAATAACGCGGACAAAGCATACAAACTTATGACCAGTTTTGTCAATGAAGCCTATGGATTGGAAAAAAGAACTATGGATACAGTATGGGTTTCGTATACCATGAAAGAAGAGGACAATGGTATTTTCACAATGAGACCGGTGGTGGATTTCTATGACAAAGGTTTTATAGGACGGATTATACAAGTTGATGTGTGCACAAAAGGAGTGGAGTCAGCTTTGTGGGCCAGTCCAACAAGTGTGGAACAGTGATTGTTTCAGTGCCCCGTCGTCTGGTTAATGCGAGGAGCAATACATATTTGTTTATACATGGAGGGAGCAAAATGAGCAGAGCAATACGTATCAGAAAAAGTATAACATTCTTAGTCATCATGACATTCTTTTTAACAGCGTGTTCCGCTGATTCTCTTGTAGAAATAGAAAACAAAGATGCACAATTCCAGGAAGTAAATAAACAATTGAAAGATTTAAAACAGATTAAGGTAAAGGGTATGGATGTCAGCAAGGTGGAAAAAATGAAAGATATTGTTTATAAAAATTATTTCCGTCGTCGAAAGGACACAAAACATCAAGAAAAAGAAGGTACTAACGCAGAGGGTACGATTGTGTACAAATCAGACGATATGTATCAATTATTCGGCTGGAGCAATACGAGTGTTGAATATGCTGGCGAATTTTTTGGAGAGGAATACAACTATAAAGGAACAGACGATGCAGTAATCGAAAAAGAAACCAAACTTTTATTAAAGCGTCTTGGTTTGCGTTATAATGATAAAAATAATGGTTATGCCATCGGTAAAAAAATGATTCATAGAGATAACAGTGTAGAGGTTCATTTAAAAAAGTATGTAGAAGGAAAGGAAATATCACTGGCAGCGAGTAATCAAGAAGATGTACTTGCGCTGGATGAAATTGATATTACATTTGGAGATGATCAGGTTATTGCCATTGATGTTTATAGGTTGACAGAGACAGTTGAAGTGAAGAAACTTAAGGAAGATGCACTGGTAAATAATGCGGACAAAGCGTACAAACTTATGACCAGTTTTGTCAATGAAGCCTATGGATTGGAAAAAAAATCTATGGATACAGTGTGGGTTTCATATGCTGTAAAAGAAGAGGACAATGGTACTTTTACAATGAGACCAGTGGTGGAATTCTACGACAAAGGTTTTATAGGACGGATTATACAGGTTGATGTGTGCACAAAAGGAGTGGAGTCAGCTTTGTGGGCCAGTCCAACAAGTTTGGAACAGTAATGAGGAGGGATTTAATTTGCTAAGGACAGAGTTAAAAAAGATTATTTTTTCACCGCAGTACATTATTTGTGTTGTTGTACTGTTCGTGTTATTAATGGTTGGAACGGTAGGATTCTGGTCACAGAAACTGGGTGACCAGACTATTTCCATGATTGCGCATTTTTTCAATGCCTGGGATACATTTGGGCATGTGTGCATTGTTGTGCCGCTGCTGGCAGCGGTTCCGGTTACTTTTCTTCTGCATGACGAGTTAAACAGTGGATATATTCATTTTTCCCTTATTCGTGCCGGAAAGAAAAAGTATATTCTTGTGAAGTTAATTGCCGGCATATTGTCGGGAATGTTGATGGTTTTGACAGCGGAGGTGTTATTTACAGTTACTTTGATCGTGCTGACACCGGGAGAGATCAATTTTTTGGATCAGCAGAATCTTCTGGGAGAGGATTCCTGTTTTTATCTGGATCTGGTAAGGAGTGGCAATGGATATATTGCTTACATTATCTGGTCGTTACTTGCCGGGGTGTATGGTGCGGTTTTTTCAGCTATGGCAGTGGCATGCAGTGCTGTGGCAAAAAATAAATATGTGGCTGCTGTGATACCTTTTATCATATTTTTGCTGGTGGAGAATCTACTCTTTTCCATGATGTACATACCAAAGGTGATCCGGGTTGGATTTGAGGCTATTTTTTACCCTTATATGCTCACGGATTGGCTCAGTGGAATTCCAACCTCGGTGTGTGATGCGCTGATATGGATACTGGCAAGTGCAGTATTATTCTGGTTTGTAGTTCAACGCAGAGTGAAAGGGAAGGGGTGAGAAGATATGCTAAAATTGTTAAAGAGAAATATAGTAAAGCGGTTTATATCATGGAAAACCATTGTGCTGATGATTGTGGGACTGGGAACCATGTTTACTTGTTATCAGCATGTGCCGGGCAGAGATGGGATACACTTTTCGTATTTAATCCTGGAAGGACCGTTTGCTGTGTTTTATCAGGTGGTTTCGCCCCAAAATTCTATCTTGATCGCATCGGTTTTACTGGCGATCATGATTTTATATTTTATGGAATCTCCTATTATTAACCAGGATGACCGTTTTTTCATTATAAGGACTGGAAAAAAGCCGTGGATCATAACGGAAATGATCGGTATTTTGTGCAGCAGTGTCATTTGGATCCTTCTTATCAACATAATGGGATGCATATCCAGTTATAACCATATGGACTGGGCGGATTATCATATTTATACGAGTAACATGAAATGTATGCTCATATATCTGTTGGCATATACTTGTATCGGTCTGTTGATCCTATTGTTCCATCTGCTGAACATAAAAGCACTGGGAACAGCTGTGATGGTTACATTGTTTTTGCTGGAAAATTTTATTTTAGATGTGTTGCCTAATAATATTAGTGTGTTCAGTGACAGTGCGGACAGCGGGAAAATTCTGTCTGTGATAAAAAAGTTTACATTCATGAACCGGATGGAAAATGGATATATGGGAGATAGTTTTCTCACCAGTATTTTGTATTTTGGAATTATCATAGTTGTATTGGTGCAGTTGAATCTGACTTATGCGGGGAAACATGAAATTGGGTAAAAAAGGAAATTATGCAGTTAATATCATATTGGTGGCATGTGTGTATGCTGTCATATTTGCTCTTTGCAAACTGGATGTTAAGGATTATGCAAAGTCATATCAGGATATAGAAGAGTTACTGTGTGCTGTATCGGGATTCAGGATGACGGATCTGCCTATGGATATCCAGGGACAGATGATAAAGTGGATGCTGTCTCTTTCAGTGGTTTACATATTGGTGGGGAGAGACATTTATGATCCGTTGAATCATTTGAAATACATTGCCATGGTCCGCTATGGTTCGTACCGGAGATTTTACCAGACTCTTATGAATAAGACAGTGGTAAATACTCTTTTGTACGGCGTTTGCGGAGTAGGGATAACATATGTGTTGTATCTGCTTGGAGGAAACGGGCAGGTAAGTGCAGCAGTATTTATAAAAATGAGTATGATCTATATTTTACAGCTGATACTGTTATGTCTCGTGCAGACAGTCTGTATGATCTTGTTTTCAGGGTATACAGCCAGTGTGCTGGTTTTGATCTCCTGGTTTGTGCTGGTTCTGTGTGGTTCCTTCCTTGCGGGGGCTCACTGGCGGTGGCTGCCGGCAAACTGGGGAATGTATATGAGAAGGGCAGAGATGACAGAAGGCGGTGTAACCGTGACATCGTATTACATAGAGGGGATTCTGTGTGTGTTATTGTGGATCGTAGTGCCACGAATCGTTAAAAGAGAAAAATAAGAAAGGGCGGTAGAACATGATAGAATTGACAAAAGTAACAAAAGCATTTAAAAATGAAGAGGTTTTAAAAGAAACAACCATTGAGTTTGAAAGGGGAAAAATTACAGGTATTGTAGGAAGAAACGGATCCGGAAAAACGGTTCTTATGAAAATTATCTGTGGTTTATTGAAACCCACGACAGGAACGGTAGTAGTCAATGGACAGCGGATCGGAAAGGATGTGGATTTTCCGGGGGATATTGGTATTATTATCGAAACACCTATTTTTGTGCCATATCAGTCTGCCATGACGAATTTAAAGAATCTGGCGGCGATCCGGGGAAAAATCAAAGACGACCGCATCCGGGAAGTGATCCGGATGGTTGGTCTGAATCCGGATGATAAAAAGAGAGTAGGTAAATTCTCTCTGGGTATGCGGCAGCGTCTGGGAATCGCACAGGCAATCATGGAAGATCCTTCTTTGCTGGTGTTAGATGAGCCTATGAACGGACTGGACAAGGACGGCGTAGAAGATATGCGCCAGTTGTTCAAGAAGTTGAAAGAAGAAGGAAAGACGATCCTGCTCTGCAGCCACAATGCAGAAGACATTGCTGTTTTGTGTGATGAAGTGTACGAGATGGAAAAAGGAGAGATTAAAAGGGTAGTTTCTGATCAGGAAAATTAAAAAAAGAAGTTCATTCGTTGGAGACGGGAAACGCTTTGCGTTTAAGTCTCCAGCCGAATGGAACTTCTTTTTTTAATTAAGCTGGTAATACAACCCTTTTAGTTTCATAAGTTCTTCATGGGTGCCGGATTCGGCAATTCCTTTGTTGGCGATATAGAGGATCCGGTCGGCGTTGCGGATAGTGGAAAGCCGGTGGGCAACCATGAAGGCTGTTTTGTCCTTTAACATAATGTCCAGGGCTTCCTTGATCAGGATCTCTGTTTCGGTATCAATGGAACTGGTAGCCTCATCCAGAATGACGATGGATGGGTTCTTCAGCACGATACGGGCAAAGGAGATCAGCTGTTTTTCTCCGGCAGACAAACCGGCACCTCGCTCATCTAATACATGATAATAGCCGTTTTTCAACTTCTGGATAAAGGAGTCGGCAAAAATCTTTTTGGCGGCTTCTATACATTCTTCGTCCGTTGCGTCCAATCGTCCATAGCGTATATTTTCCATTACGGTTCCATGGAAAATAAAAGGATCCTGCATCAGCACGCCTACCTCTTTGCGCAGGGACTGGATAGTCACATCCCGCACATCCAGGTCATCAATGCACACGCTTCCCTCCGCTACATCATAAAATCGTGTCAGCATGTTGATAACTGTGGTTTTTCCGGCACCGGTAGGACCTACTAAGGCAATGGTCGCACCCGGTTTTACATGAAGATCAAAATCCTGCAGGATCGGAACGCCTTCATCATAGCAGAAAGTCACATGATTAAAATCCACTTTTCCTTTTACATGTTCCAGCGTTACGGCATTTTCTTTGTCCTCTATGTCTACCGGATGGTCGATGGTATCAAATACCTGCTCTAAGTTGGAGCTGACTTGTGCTAACTGCTGGATGATGATGGCAATCTGGGTCAGAGGACCGCTGAACTGTGTCATGTAAGAAGTAAAAGCAACTACAATACCGGCATTTAAGTAACTGTTACCCTGAAGCATCAGATACAGACTCAGGCCGTAGAGACACAGTGTACCCAGGTTCCAGAAGATTTCTACGATAGGGGTATTTAATTCGTTGCGGTAAACGATCTTCATCCATTGTTTCACACTGGCATCGTGTACGATACCGTATGTTTCTTCCGAGCGGTCGCACTGGTTGTAACTTTTCACGATCTTTTCACCCATAATGGTTTCGATCAAAAAGGCACTCCGGTTGGACAGCTTGGCCCGGTGTCCCGCAAAGAGACGGCGGATGGAATAACGAAGTGTAAATACCAGCACCATCATAGGAACGACGGCTGCCAGCACTACGGCAGTCAAAACAGGACTAAGGCCTAACATGAAGAAAATCACAATGATGATCTTCAAAATGTAAGTTATCAACAAAAGAAGAAAATTTGTGAAGAAATTGGCCAGATCATTGACATAATCGGTCACTCTTACAACGATTTTTCCATCTGGTTTGGAGTCAAAGTAATCAAATGACAGCTGCTGCAGCCGGTAAAATGCATCCTGGCGGATCTTAGCAATCGCTTTGTGTCCCATAACACCCATAAGCCGCTGGTGGATCAGGGTAACTCCGATTTCCAGCACGGCCAGTGCGGCCATGCCACTGATAAGCAGTGCCAGGGTTTTGTACTCGTCTGATACCACAACCTGGTCAATGATGGTGCGGAGTAACAAAGGTGTGATCATGGCTGTCACAGAGGAGATGATCATGAGGATCAATACAAGGATCACCGTCTTTTTGTAAGGCATCATGTATTTAAGAATCCGCCCAAACTGATGGATATCTATCTTTCGTTCAATCTCTTCATCCTGAAAATAGGTATTTCTTTTAGCCAAGAGTCTCACCTCCCTCGATGTGGTCAAAGTCTACCACAGACGCCTTCTGCGCTTCCTGTGTGTGGTATACTTTGGCAAAATGTCCGTCTAGTTTCATCAATTCATCAAAGGTACCACGCTCTACGATCTTTCCTTCCGAGAGGTAAATGATCTCGTCACAGTCCATAACAGAAGTCATGCGGTGGGCGGAGATGATCAGGGTCTTGTCATTGTAGTGTTCTTTGATGCTTGCCAGAAGTTTTTTCTCTGTATCCATATCCAGAGCAGAGGTGGAATCATCCAGGATCAGGACTGGAGAATTTTTTAACAAAGCTCTGGCAATGGAAACACGCTGTTTCTGGCCACCGGAGATACCTAATCCCCGTTCACCTACAATGGTTTCATAGCCGTCATCCAACTGCTGGATGAAGCTGTCTGCCTGGGCGTGGAGAGCACAGCGGTACATGGTTTCTTCGTCTGCTTCCGGATCTGCGTAGTCAATGTTGGATTCAATGGTATTACTGAACAAAAATACATCCTGAAATACATAGGCAAACTGGCTCCGGAGGGATTCCAGGCGGCAGTCTTTTATATCAACGCCATTGATGGTGATAGAACCGCCGGTCGTATCATGAATGCGGATCAGAGACTCTAACAATACACTTTTTCCGCTTCCTGTTCCGCCTACAACACCTATTTTTTTGCCGGCAGGAATGGACAGGCAGATGTCATCTAAAATCTTCTGGTCATCCAGTTCAATGGTTACATGGTTAAAGTTGATATCTGGTTTTTCGGTGGATGAAATTTCTTTGGTTCCGTCAGGGATCCGGGATTCGCATGCCATGAAATTCATCATTTTCTGTCCGGATACCAGCTGCTGCTGCATCTGGAAGATCATGTTGTTGATCATGGTAATGTAGTTCATGATCTTCAGGATATAGTCCGCACAGGCCACCAGAAATCCTACCCGCACATAGCCTTTCATAACCAGAAGGGCGCTGACACCGATACTTCCGATATAGGCAAACTGAATGATACACTTAAACACGGCATCAAAGTTAGCGGACAGTTTTACCTGCTTTACATAGGCATCCTTTAACTGGTCGTTGGAATGATCAAATTTGCTTCGTTCCTGTTCTTCATTGGTAAAAGAACGGACCAGGCGGACGGCCTCTATGTTTTCCTGTACCGTCAGGTTCATTTCACTGTTTCGCTGGCGGATCTCCCGGAAGTTCAGCATGGCTTTTTTCTTAAACTTAACTAACGCTGCGAAAAATACCGGAATCATAATGACCGGGATGATCAGCAGGTACAAGTTAATGGTTGCCAGCAGAATGACGGCCACAATAAGTACAAAAATACTGTCAAAGATATTAGGAATGATACGACAAAACATATCTTTGAACATAATGGTGTCGGAACTTAAAGTAGTCAGAAGTTCACCGGTGTTGTACTGGGAGATGGTGGCACTGTCCAAAGTCATAAGTTTATGAAATGTGGCAATACGCATATCCGTCTCCATGCGGAGACCCAGTTTCTGGTTGAGAATGTTTTTTACATAAACAAGGATCAGCTTAGTTAAAAGCAGGGTTCCGAATAAAATGGCCAAATGCCAGAATAAATTCATGGTATGAGGGGCACCGTATTTGCCTGACAGCATGAAAGAAAAAATGTTGTCCTGTTGGATCTTGCTGTCTTTTATTACATAATCTACAAACAAGGCGGTGATCATTGGCAGCAGAAGATCTGCTGTCAATGCCAGGCCGCTCATAAGCTTTGCCAGAATGGACAAAGCCAGGTTCCTTTTCCAGTAGCGGAACCCAAATTTAATTACATCCATAATTGTTTTACTCCTTAACTGCTAATGTAGCAGGTGGTTTGGAAAGGATACCATAAACAGGAACAATACTGATGAAGATATGGACTGCATAGATGCAGACTAACAAAAGCAGTATGCTCCACCATGGGAAGTTCATGCTGATCTGGAGGGATGGGATGGAACTGATGAATTTGATCACACCACTGGTTACCAGCACAGCAGGCAGAGAAGTGTAACTGGTCATCAGGACCATTTCCAGCATATAAGCTTTCAAGATGCTGCCACGGGAAATTCCGATCAGGCGGTAAACCGTCAGTTCTTCGCTTCGGGATACCGCATTGGACTTGATGGTAAAGTATACCATGATCATGGAGATCAGCATAATGACAAGAGTAATAAGCTGTTTCGCATCCATATCCACAGAATGTTGTTCTTTGTATTCTTTTATTTCCGTTTCGGAAGGAATGGAAAGAGTCATTTCAAATCCTACCATGGCTCCTTTTCCCAATGCTTTTAATTGTTTTACGGTTTCAGCCGGATTATCTGTGTAAAGCCGGCATGTTTTGTTTTCAACGACCATGCTGTTTAAAGCGGTCTGAGCTCCTTTATCTGTCAGTACATAACTGTAATCTACATCGTCCGGAAAGGTTCCGGCAATGGTATAGGAATTGGAATTCGTGGAATCACCGGAATCATCGATGTATTCCAGTCCAATGCCATACTGGTCGCCTACTTTCAGATCGGCGGATTCCATGAATCCTTTTCTCAGAAGGATTTCGTTGTCTTTTAGTTTTACATCGGTGTAACCTTTCAGTCCTTCTGCTTCCAGTTCACTGACGGTGGCAAGAGAAATACCTTTGGCGGCATTTAGTCCCAGAAGCAGGGTCTGACTGCCGAAAATATCCGGTTCTTTCGTATCACTGATACCTACAATGGTCAGCTGTATATCATAGGAACCGATCTTTATCTTGCATCCAAGGTAGGATTCCAGAGAGTCGTGGAGCATGGACACAGCACCGTTGGAATTTTGTGCCCGCTCTAACAGTTCTTTGTCGATGACCACCTCGGAGCGTTTTTCCGGCATTTTGCCGTAGATGAGTTTGCTTTTATCCAGATGTTCTTTCGTGACAAAACTGTATTTTTCGATCATCTGGGTCAGTTTTGGCAGCTGTTTGTAGCCACTTCCTACCAGGTAGATACTAACGGACGGTAAAAAAGCCATATCGCCGTATTTTCCACTGGAAAGGTCTTTGGTCACATAGTTGTTAATGGCATCCATATCCTCATAGGACAGCCTTAAGTTGGATTTGGTAAAGTCCAGGTTTACATAGTGGGAATCGGTGCCCCGGATACGGGTGTCATCGGTGATGCGGCTGTCTGCAAACTGTGCTGTGGTAATAGAAAGCAGCACTGCCGTTACCAGGAGGATACCGATCACAAAGGCTTGTTTTTTACCCATCATCCGTATGTTTTCCATGGCCATATGCCAGATCTCCCGCAGTGGAAGACGAGACTTTCCTTTACTCTTCATTTTAGGAAGGTTATAGTCAAAATTGGCCACATCCTCCAAGTTGATGTGAGGCCGTTCCTCATCCCGGATCTCCACGCCGTTTTCCACACCCTCGATCAGGATGTTGTATGGCATATTGTTCTGGATGTAAAGTTTGTCGTCTTTCCAGGCAAGGGTCAGTTCGATCTTCTTTGGCTCCTCGTTCTTTGGGAAAAACATATGGAACTGTCCCATGTCGCTTTCCAGGCTGGAGGAGTTCATTTCTTTTAAGTAAATATTGGAATCGTCGCTTCGCTCATAAGAATCCAGAGGGATGTTCTTTTCATCCCGTACTACCTTGCCGTCACAGATTTCAATAATGCGGTCTGCGAAGAAATGGGCAATCCTTTTTTCGTGGGTTACCAGCAGTACCAGACATTCTTTGGAAATATTTTTCAGAATGCTCATGGTACGGAGAGTGTTTTCTTCATCCAGGTTGCCGGTAGGCTCGTCGGCAAAGATCACATCCGGGGATTTTACCAAAGCTCTGGCAATGGAAACACGCTGCTTCTGGCCGCCGGAGAGTTTGGAAACTTGTTTTTTCTTGTATTTGGAAATACCAAGCACATCTAATACATAGTCAATCCGCTCTTCCTTTTCTTCCTCGCTGATATCGTAGCGGTTCAGAGCCAGGCGGATATTGTAAGCTACCGTGTAATCCTGCAGCAGGTAGTAGTTCTGGAACACATAGTCAAAATGATCGTTCCGGATAGGCTCCATAACTTTAGGATTGTAATTTTTGATGGTTTTTCCATCAATGTCAATGACGCCGCCGGAAAAAGTATCAATACCACCGATGGTATTTAACAGAGTGGTCTTTCCGGAGCCACTTTCGCCCAAGATACATACAAGGCCGGTGTTTCCGAGCTCCAGGTTGATGTCATTTAAAACATGCTGTTCATTTTTTCGGCCCTTATTATAGAATTTATGTAAGTTTGTTATTTTAATCATGAATTCAACCGTCCTTTCAAAATGCGATTAAAGGATCCTACTGTCAAGAGGATCAGCAGAATGTTGTAGAGGATAAAAAGGATATAAGTAAGTGGAGAATAATACCACATGATATCCTCAACAATACTAACTCCTGCCAGACGCAGAATCCACATAATTACAATAGTTACAAGAACGGCAATGGCCGTATATAAAAGCATCTCAAAATAACTGATAGAGCGGATGATACGCATCTTCATTCCGATGAATTTCAGCACAAAATAATCTTTGATCCGGATCTTCATTAAGGAGCGCAGGATCAGGATTTCAGCAAACAGGATTGCTAACAGTCCGAAAGCGGAAATACAGATGATGATAAGACGCTGGTTTACCAGATCTTCCTTATATTCTGTAGCACTGACGCGGAATGTGCTGATGGCATCATACCCAAGTTTATTTAATTTTTTGATCACAGAATCGGTGACAGCATAACTGACGATATAAACAGAAGCCTGGTCACTGTTTTTAGTGTAGTAGCGATCGAAAAATTCCTGGCTGACTTCCATAATGCCGGCCGTGTATTCGTGAAAACTGCCGTCAATGCTGACAGTACCAGTCTGGATTTCGCCAATTTCTTTACCCTGATCGTCTTTTTCCTGATATGTAAATTCAGTCTCACCGGAAGGCTTCTCTTCCAGTTTCCCGGAAATACGGACGGTATTGCCTTCAAGGTCGTCGGCAATTACCGGGATCAGGTCCGGTTTGCATTTGTAATCTTCCAGTGATTCGTCGTAGGAATACAACAGGCGGTATATACCGGAGTCGACCCGCATGGAAAGCATGCGGCACATATCTTTGGAGAAATAAACCTGGTCAGACGGTTCTTTCAACAGACCTACGACCTTTAATTTGGCTCCGTAATACTGGTCATTTCCCCAGATATTATGGGACTTAAAGTAGGTCATGATCTCCTGGCCGTATTTACTTCCGCTTTGAGAGTATAAAACAATCTCATTCCGGGACTTTGGAAGGCGTCCTTTGGAAAGGTCGGCTTCCGTAATACAGTCTGTGGACTGCATCAGCCGTTTTTCATTCAAAAACTGAACGGAAGTTGCTACTTTATCGCTGTCCCAGGACTGGGCATAAAGATATTTGTAATCAAAGCCCTCATCCATGTAGAAATTGATATCGTTTGCCAGGTCGCAGGTATCGACTTTGGCTACACCGGACAGTTTGGAAATCGCTTCCTTGTCTTCCTTTACAATGTCTTTTCCGTCTTTTCTCTTTATCACCAGACGGGTATCGTCTTCCCGGTAGAAAGTATCCTGGGAATACTGCCTGGTAGCGTAGTCATCTTTGTGCATAAACAGTTCTCCGATAAAGAGGAATGATACGCTGGAGATGATCAGAAGAAATACGATAAACAAAGCAGCTCTTGCCTTCTGAGTCTGGAAGTTACGGCGGGCAAACAAACCGGCGATCTGGTTCTGACGCTTGAAGGTAACGGCTTTGTGTTCTGGTGCCGGAATCGGTTCTTTGAAAGAATCGGATTCCTCTTCCCGGGAGTTTACCGGCACATCCGATATGATCTGTCCGTCATGAACCCGGACCTTTCTTGTTACATAAGGTTCTGCCTGATCGTAGTTGTGGGTGACCATGATCACCAGTTTGTCTTTGGAAAGTTCTTTTAAAAGCTGTATGATCTGGTTACCTGTCTCGCTGTCCAGGTTGCCGGTAGGCTCATCTGCAACGATGATCTCTGTGTTTTTGGCAAGAGCTCTGGCAATGGATAATCGCTGTTTCTGGCCGCTGGAAAGTTCTGAAGCACGGTGGGTTTCATAACCAGCCAGACCTACCTGAGCCAGATATTTCATAGCTGTCTCTCTGGCATCTTTTTTCTCAACGCCAAGGATCAAAAGAGCACTCATCACATTGTCCAGTGCGGTGTAGTGTCCTACCAGACTGTAGTCCTGGAAAATATATCCGATCTTATTGCGGCGGAATGCTTCCCAGTCCTGATCGTCATACTGAAAAGTAGGTTCTCCATCTACGAACATTTCCCCTTCATCGAAAGTGTCCATACCGCCGATGATATTGAGCAGTGTGGATTTACCACTGCCGCTTTCACCGGTAATGGCTACAAATTCGCCCATGGAAAATTCCAGATTGATCTTTCTCAGTGCTTGAGTTACTGCTGTTTCCGAGTAATAACTTTTACTGATATTTTGTAGTCTAATTTTTACTTGTTCCATGATAAACCTCGATTCTATCGTTTTTACTACTTAATGTTAAGCCAATGGATCGTTAGCCCACATGGCGGCTGAATGGCTTAAATCCCAGGATTTTTTCAATTTCTTTCAGCGCGTCGGCAGGGATCTTGAATCCGGCAGCGGCTAAATTATTCTCTAACTGGGATGGTTTGCTGGCACCAGTGATAACGCTGCTGATGCAGTCTTTCCGAAGGATCCAGGCAAGTGCCAGGACGGACATATTAGTTCCCAGTTCTGCGGCAATAGCAGACAGGGCTTCTACTTTGTCCAGATTTTCATCGGTGAGCAGGGCATTTACCTGCTTGTCAGCCTGGTGGGTAGCACGGGATCCTTCCGGATAAGGCTGGCCTTTTTTGTATTTGCCGGTCAGCAGTCCCTGTGCCAAAGGCGAAAATGGTGTAATACCAATTCCATTTTTCTCACAGATATCCATCAATTCATGTTCAATATAACGATCCATCATATTATATTGAGGCTGAATGACGGTCAGTGGGTGCAGGCCGTATTTTTCAATAATGGCCTGGGCTTTTTCGATACGGGCACCGCCCCATTCTTCACTGACACCGTAGTAGAGAATCTTACCCTGATCTACCAGAGCACTCAGTGCCCGCAGTGTCTCTTCCATAGGAGTGGTAGGATCAAAACGGTGACAATAGTACAGGTCGATGTAGTCCAGTCCCATGTTTTTCAAAGAACGATCTGCATTTTCAAAAATATGCTTTCTGGACAGGCCCCATTCGTTGACGCCGGGTCCGGTTGGGAAAAAGACCTTGCTGGAAACTACATAAGAACTACGACGGTAGTCTTTTAAAACGCGTCCCAGAAACTTTTCCGCTTCACCACCACTGTAGGCATCTGCACAGTCAAAAAAATTGACTCCCTGGTCATAAGCCAGGCGAATGGTTTCTTCTGCGATGCGGGCTTTCTCGCTGCCCGCCAGATCGGTCATCCAGCTTCCTACAGCGATCTCGCTGACTTTCAGGCCGGATGCACCAACATTACGATACTCCATAAGTTACACCTCCGTTTTTATTCCCTCGAATTTATCATGGACAGAAGACGGATCTTCTGTTTACAAATTCTAATACTTCAAGTATACTTGAAGTCAATAGGGAATTAAAAAAATTATCTCGGAATTTTTCCGATACCTTCCCCAAAGAAAGGATGATGGGATGAAAACATACAACATACGGGAAATAGGCCAGATTTTTGATGTACCATCCTCCACGCTCCGTTATTACGAAGAATTAGGCATTCTTCCGGAAGTGAAGAGGGATGAACATAAACAAAGAGTCTACACAGATGAACATATAGACAGACTGCAGGCAATTACCTGTTTTAAACGCACCGGTCTTCCCATGTCTAAAATCCATGACTTCTTTGAGTACGCAGAAAATCTGCGGGATAATATTGATAAAGTGGTAGACATGATGGAAAATCACGAAAAGTACATTGTAGATCAAATGGAGAAAATGCAGCAGGACCTGGATCATATAAGACAGAAAGTCCGCTTCTACAATGGAATTAAAAAAGCCATTGAAAAAGATGAACCTTGGCCCTGTTTTGATGATTTTCAGTGATCGTTCAGGTTGTGACAGACTTTGTCCATGAGAGAGAAAAGCTGGTCTTTTTCTTCCTGGGAAAAATCCGCCAGGGTAAGTTCTTCCAGTTTTTCCATTTCATCATGGACTTTTTTTGCGATTTTTCTTCCATTTTCTGTCAAATAAATCTGAAATGCCCGTTTTCCGTTGGATAGTTGTGTCTTCTTCCTTTTTACAAGATTTTTTTTCTCCATATTGTTTAATAGAATAGTCATAGAAGCAGGTGAAATTTTGCAAAACTCGGCCAGATCTTTTTGCAGCCATCCATCCTCTGCAAGTAATATGTAAAGGATCTTAGGCTGGGCATCCGAAACGCCGAGAGTAGTGAAAATTTCCCTGCTTTTTTTTGCGTGGGCTGCGGACAGCTCAAGCAAAGATAAAAAAAACAGTTTATTCAATGTAAGTTTCCCCTCCTTACAATCAAAGAGATGTTTTAAAAAGGACATTCCCCTTTTTTGTGTCCTTTTAAACACCATAATTTGATTTCTAATTTATATTTTAATCCATGGTTTGGGAGTGTGTCAAGAATTGCTTGTTTTTTTTGCAAATTTCTTCCTATATTCATGGTTCAATTAAAATTTTTGTAGTATAATGAGGGGCAAAGACAGAAAGAAGGAAAGATTATGAAAGCAAATTATCATACCCATACAAAGCGGTGCGGTCATGCATCGGGAGAAGATAGAGAATATGTAGAAAGTGCCATTGAGGCTGGACTTGAGGTGCTGGGATTCGCAGATCACTGTCCTTTTGTGTATCCGGATGGTTATGTGTCGGGGATCCGGATGACACCGGCAGAGGTAGATGGGTATTTTTCCTCTCTGGAGGGATTGAAAAAAGAGTATGAAAAAGATATACGGATCTACATAGGGTTTGAGGCGGAGTATCTGCCGGCACTGATCGAGAAGCAGAAAGAACTTCTTTCCGGTTATCCTCTGGACTATATGATCCAGGGACAGCATTTTCTGGGACCGGACAAAGAGCAGGTATATGTGGGACATCCATTCAAAGAGGAGGCTTACCTGGCAGAGTACGCCCGTCTGTCTATCGAGGGGATTGAGTCTGGGGATTACCTGTATCTGGCTCATCCGGATCTTCCTCATTTTCTGGGTGACGATAAGACATACCGCAAGTATATGCTGCCGGTTTGTGAAGCATTGAAGAAGGAGAATAAGCCGGCAGAAATCAATATACTGGGACTTGCGGATCAGAGACACTATCCGGTGGACCGCTTCTGGAAACTGGCAAAAGAAGTGGGAGTTAAGGCTATTTTGGGCGTGGATGCCCATTCACCGGCGCAGCTTTTGAACCGGGAAGGAATCAAACAAGGAGAGCTGTGGGCCGAAAAGTACGGTATCAAGCTGCTGGAGAAAATGCCGGAACTGGCGTAGAAGGAGGGGAAAATGGAACAGATTTTAATCGGAGTATTGTCCGGGGTAGTCACAGCTGTAATCCTGGGATTATGTTTTTACCATAAGATAGAAAGCACCATGGAACAGAAAATGCACAAATACGCAGAGGCTCTGCTTAAATTCCAGCAGAACCAGGGGGTGCAGCAGACGAAGGAAATGGCAGCCATCTCAGGAAAGGTGCAGCAGCTTGGGTCCGGTGTGGATCAGATCGGAAAGGCTCTTTCTAATGTAAAGACAAGAGGAATTTACGGAGAGTGGCAGTTAGGCTCTTTGATGGAACAGCTTCTGCGGCCGGAACAGTATGAGACGGAATGTATGGTGATCCCGGGAAGCAGCAAGCGGGTAGAATATGCGGTGAAAATGCCGGGAAAGAACCGGCAGACGGTGTACCTGCCTGTTGATTCCAAATTTCCGCTGGATGCCTATATGCAGTTAATGGAAGCCAGACAGGAAGGGGAAGACATGGCGGCGGACGCACTGGACCTGTTTAAAAGCCGTGTGAAACGCTTTGCTAAAGAGGTTCATGACAAGTATATCATGCCGCCTTATACAACGGATTTTGCCATCTTGTTTTTCCCATTTGAGGGGGTGTATACCGAGGTGCTTCAGACAGGGATCGTAGAAGAACTGATGGTGAAGTACCGGATCACTGTGGCGGGACCAAGCACTCTGGGAGCTATATTAAATGGTCTGCAGGTAGGATTCCGCAGTGTGGCACTGGATGAAAAGACGGAAGAAGTGCGGCAGGCACTTTCGGGAGCCGGTGAGGAAGTGAAGCGGTTTGAGGCATGCCTTTTGGATCTTCAGAAGCGTCTGGATCAAAGTAATAAGGAACTGGAGCAGTTAATGGGAGTGCGTCTCAGAAAATTAAAGAAAAAACTGGAATATTTTGACATATAAAATTGACAAAAACCAGGAATCGTGCTATAAATTCAAGAGAGCGGTATTCATAGGAAACTGCATCCGATGAAAATGTGTTGTCACAGCTTAGGAGGTGATAACATGCAAATAGGAATAATTGGTGCCGGAAAAGTTGGCTGTTCTGTAGGAAAATACTTACAGGAAAACGATGCCTTGAGAAAGGCCGGTTACCATATTACCGGGTATGCCGGCAGAAGAAAAGAAAGCGTGGAAGAAGCTGCGACTTTTACAGGGACAACACCCTTTTATCTGCTGTCAGAACTAGTTAAAAAAAATGATATAGTCTGTGTTGCCACGCCGGATTCACAGATAAAGACGGTGTGGGAAGAGTTGTGTAAATTTTCTCTTGAGGGAAAGATTGTTTGTCATTTTAGTGGCTCATTATCATCTGATCTTTTTACAGGACGGGAAAAGAAAGGCGTAAGTGCCTGTTCCGTTCATCCTATGTATGCGTTCAGCAACCGATTTACCAGTTATGAACAACTAAATACAGTGAAACTCACCATAGAGGGCGATCCGGAGGCCGTTGCCGTTTTTCGTGAAATCTGGAATTTGTGCGGTAACGAGACAGGAGTTGTGTCTACCGAGAAAAAGATGCAGTATCATGCTGCGGCAGCCATAGCCAGCAATCTTATGATCGGTCTGTATGCAAAAAGTGTCAGGCTGCTGGAGGATTGTGGTTTTGCAGGGGAAGAGGCAGAGAACTTTTTACGCCCGCTGGTAGAGAACAATATCCGCAGAATGTTGGAATCATCACCGGAGGAGGCTCTCAGCGGTCCGGTGGAGAGAAACGATGTGGAGACGGTACAGAAACATCTGCAGACACTGCAGGGAAGTGACCGGACTGTGTATCTGGCTTTGTCGGAAGAGGTCCTTTCTGTGGCAAAGAAGAAGAATCCACAGCGGGACTACAAGGAACTGGAACGATTGTTAAGAGAGGACAGGAGACAATAAGACTGTCCCGGATCAAAAAGGGTGTGAAACATCGCAACCCACAGGAGGTAAAACATGAAGAATACAGTAATCACTTTGCAGCAAATGAAAGAACAGGGACAAAAAATTTCCATGCTGACAGCTTATGATTATTCTACAGCCAAGCTGGAGGATGAAGCCGGGGTCAACATGATCTTGGTAGGAGATTCCCTGGGAAATGTTATATTAGGATATGAAGATACCATTTCTGTCACCATGGAGGATATGATCCACCACGGAGCAGCGGTATCCAGAGGGGCAAAAAATGCCATGGTTGTCATTGATATGCCGTTTATGTCCTACCAGACTTCCGTATATGATGCGGTGGTAAACGCCGGCCGTCTGATGAAAGAAGGAAGAGGCGGTGCCGTAAAACTGGAAGGAGGCAAGGAAGTGTGTCCGCAGATCAAGGCGATCGTAGACGCAGGGATTCCGGTGTGTGCCCACCTGGGTCTGACACCACAGTCCATCAATGCATTTGGCGGATTTAAGGTACAGGGTAAATCCGAAGAGGCTGCCCGCAAGATCCTGGAAGATGCCAAAGCCGTAGAAGAAGCAGGAGCTTTTGCCGTAGTACTGGAGGGAATCCCATCCAAACTGGCAGCCCTTGTGACAAAGGAACTGACCATTCCTACCATTGGTATCGGGGCCGGCAGAGACTGTGACGGTCAGGTACTTGTGTACCAGGATCTGCTGGGAATGTTTACAGATTTCACACCGAAATTTGTAAAACGGTATGCCAACATAGGCGAAGTGATGAAAAATGCTTTTAAACAATATTTTGAAGAGATTCAGTCCGGTGTTTTTCCGGGAGAAGAAAACCAGTATTCCATCGATGATGAGATTATAGAAAAATTATACTAGAAGAATGGAGATAGAACGATGAAAATTGTATCCACAGTAGAACAGGTAAGAGAAGAAGTAAAAAAATGGAGACAGCAGGGACTGACAGTCGGTCTGGTGCCAACTATGGGATATCTGCACGAAGGACACAAAAGCCTGATCGATAAGGCAGTTGCCCAGAATGATAAGGTGGTTGTCAGTGTGTTTGTCAATCCTATCCAGTTTGGTCCAACAGAGGATCTGGCTACTTATCCGAGAGATCTGGAAAGAGACGCGGCTCTTTGCGAAGATGCCGGTGCTGCCCTTATTTTCCATCCGGAGAAAGAGGATATGTACTTTGATGATTTCTGCACTTATATCGATATGGACGGTCTTACCAAAGGACTTTGCGGTAAAACAAGACCGATTCATTTCCGTGGTGTATGTACCGTAGTAGGAAAATTGTTTAATATTGTTCATCCGGACCGCGCTTATTTTGGACAAAAGGATGCACAGCAGTTAGCAGTAGTAAGAAGAATGGTAAGAGACCTTAACTTTGATCTCGAGATCGTAGGATGCCCGATCATCCGCGAGGAAGACGGACTGGCAAAAAGTTCCAGAAATACTTATTTGTCTGAGGAAGAGAGAAAGGCAGCTGTGATTCTTCACAAAGGACTGGTAAAGGGCGAGGAAATGGTGAGTGCCGGTGAAAAAGATGTGAAAAAAGTGCTGGATGCCATTACAGAGATCATTGAGTCCGAACCGCTGGCACGGATTGATTATGTAGAAGCGGTTGATTTTGATAACATTGAGACGATTGACACTATCGAAGGAAGTGTTTTGGTAGCAGTGGCCGTTTATATTGGAAAAACTCGTCTCATCGATAACTTTATTGTAGGTTTATAAGGAGGAAAACAATGACGATTCAGATGTTAAAAGGAAAGATCCACCGTGCTGTGGTAGTGCAGGCAGAACTGAACTATGTAGGAAGTATCACGGTTGATCCGGAACTGATGGACGCAGCCGGAATTTGTGAATATGAAAAAGTACAGATCGTAGATGTGGAAAATGGCAGCCGTTTTGAGACTTATACCATCGCCGGAGAGCCGGGAAGTGGTATGATCTGTCTGAATGGGGCAGCAGCCCGCCAGGTTCTCACAGGAGATCATGTGATCATCATGAGTTATTGCGATCTGACACCGGAAGAAGCTAAAAACCATAAACCATCGGTTGTTTTTGTGGATGAAAAAAATCACATCAAGCGGGTTGCCAGTTATGAAAAACATGGTGAGCTCTCAGATTGATCACAGCCAGAGAGGAAGTAAAATCATATGTTAGAAGGAAAAACCGTTGTTTTGGGCGTTACAGGCAGCATTGCGGCTTATAAGATTGCCAATCTTACCAGTATGTTAGTAAAACTGCATGCGGATGTCCATGTGTTGATGACGAAAAATGCAACGAATTTTATCAATCCCATTACTTTTGAAACCCTTACCAATCACAAATGTCTGGTAGATACATTTGATCGGAATTTTAACTACAATATTGAGCATGTGGCACTGGGTGACAAGGCAGATGTGGTGTTAGTGGCACCGGCTTCTGCCAATGTCATCGCCAAGATGGCCCACGGCATCGCAGATGATATGCTGACGACCACGGTACTTGCCTGCCGCTGCAAGAAGATCGTGGCTCCGGCCATGAATACCAACATGTATGACAATCCGGTTACTCAGGACAATCTGGAGATTCTGCGCGGGTATGGCATGGAAGTGATCGAACCGGATACGGGACGACTGGCCTGCAACACAGTAGGAAAGGGCAAAATGCCGTCGGAAGAGGTGCTTTTGGCACATATTTTGCAGGAAATACAGTACGAGAAAGATCTGGCTGGCAAGAAGGTTCTTATTACGGCAGGAGCCACCAGAGAAGCCATTGATCCGGTGCGCTATATCACCAATCATTCTACCGGGAAAATGGGATATGCGCTGGCCACAGTCGCAGCCAGACGGGGGGCAAAAGTTACACTGGTCAGCGGCGTAACGAACCTGGAAGTGCCACTTTTTGTGGACTATGTACCGGTAGAAAGTGCAGAAGATATGTTTGAAACTGTGACAAAGGCAGCACCGGAACAGGATATCATAATCAAATCTGCTGCTGTGGCAGATTACACACCGGTATCTACGGCCACAGAAAAGATCAAGAAAAAAGAAGGGGCGGCTTCCATTGAGCTGAAACCTACCCAGGATATTTTGAAATGGCTGGGAGAACATAAAACCCAGGGCCAGATCTTGTGTGGATTTTCCATGGAAACAGAAAATATGCTGGAAAATTCACGGAAGAAACTGGAAAAGAAAAAGGCGGATATGATCGTTGCCAACAATCTGAAAGTGGAGGGCGCCGGATTCGGTACAGATACCAATGTGGTGACTTTGATCACGGACAAAGAGGCAAAAGAACTGCCAAAGATGACCAAGGAAGAAGTGGCAGTGGAGATTTTCAATGAAATCGTAAAAATTTCTTCCCATTGTTAGTATGAAATGTCTGATTTTTGCATATACTAAAGATAGCGCGTGAGTCGTTTCCCTTGGCAAAAATTGACAAAAATCATATATTGTGGTATGCTGTCATAGGAACTACTACATGTCGTTGTAACGATTTTGGAGGTATATGATTATGGCAACTGCAACTGTAGGTCATGTACGGCAGGCTGTTGCGAAACACATTGGACGCAAGGTGGAAATTCGCAGTAACCTGGGCCGGCACAAATATGATGTAACAAAGGGAACTATCAAAGAGACTTATCCGGGAATCTTCCTGGTACAGTTAGATGGGACAGAAGAGGGAGGAAGAACTGTATCATACAGTTATGCGGATGTGATCGCAAGAGATGTACAGCTTACCCTCTGCTAGACCAGACGGAAAAAATCCATTTCTGTGGAGAAAAGATGGCGCACTGCGTCAGAGTCTCCCGGGGATGGATTTTTTATTGCCTGAATAAAAAGAAGAATGTTGGGAAACCTCTTAAAAAAGAGGTGATGATGTTTGAGTAAGAAATTTTTGACAGCGGTTGTGGCTGCAGGAGTTTTGTGGATAGTGGTGCTGGGACAGGTGTTCTGCACCAGGATCTGGGTGGCAAAAAAAGGGCTGACCCAGGCTTTTACAGGAAATAATATGGTGGTCATGCAGGAAACAAAACAGGATTTGTATGGAAATGAATATATAGAGGGAACTTGTCAGGGAAAATTGTCTTCCGGGGAGGCGAAGAATCTGGCACAGAAAATGATGCAGCAGCTTGGAGGAACGGTGCTGATGGATTCCAAGGGCATCTGGGAAAAGGATGCTTTTGTGGCGTATGGCTACACAAATGGCATCAAAAAAGCCAGGAAGATTGATGGAACCTGGCTGAATATCACTGTGTCTTTTCGATATAACGCGGAGAAGGATGAAACAAGGATCCTGTTTGGAAGTCCTTTGATCAATGTGGATTTTTAACGATCAAAGTCTTCCCAGGCTTCGCAGTAAAAAGATCCATCCCGTAAGAGTAACGGAGGATAACAAGGTAGTAAGGACGATGACACTGGAAGTCAGCAGGGCATCGTTCTTTGTATTTTTGGCCATAATATAGCAGGATACCGTAGTAGGAGAGCCCAGCATAATAAGAATGGCCATCAGTTCCTGGTTGTGATAGCCAAAATACAGAGCCAGAGGCAGAAACAGAGCCGGCAGAAGCAGCAACTTGATACCACTGGCGATCAAAGTTGGTTTTAGTTTCTGAATGGCTTTGCGTCCTTCAAAGGTCGCTCCGATGGAGATCAGTGCCAGCGGTGTGGCTGTATTTCCGATGGAGGTAAGTGCTTTGTCCACAAAGGCCGGAAACTGCACATGGAAAAATGCAAAAGGAAGAGAAATCAGGATGCCAAGGAGAATAGGGTTCTTAAGAATGTTGATAACCGTAGTTTTTACATCGGGTTTCTGTCCATTGTTGTCTCCTTTTAAGGTCAGGATCACCACAGCAAAAATGTTAAACAGCGGTACGGCACCCAGGATCATCAAGGGCGCCAGACCGGTGCTGTCGTACATATTGTTGATAAAAGCCAGACCCAGGATCGCGGCACTGCTCCGGTAGGAAGCCTGGATAAATGCGCCCTGTTCCTCTTTATTTTTCATAAAAATACTGGTAAAGAACCAGATGGCGGAGATGGACACAAGGGTCACCACAAAACAGAACAAAACATATCCGCCATTAAAATCTTTACTAAGATCATTGGCTGTCAGATCTTTGAATAAAAGAACCGGCAGTGCCACAACAAAAACGAAACGATCTACCACTTTTGTAAAAGGCAGGTCAATGATCTTTAGTTTGATCAGTACTTTACCAAGTAAGATCATGAGAAAGATTGGCAAAGTTGCATTGAGACTGTATATAAAATTGTCCATGGTGTCATCCTTTATGTGTTTCTATAATGGGTCTTACAGTTTGAAGAATGTCATAGCTTCGGCAATATCGTCGGAGATGTTTTTCAGGTCTTTTGCTGTGTCTGACATGACATTGATGGTACTGTTTAATTCTTCCATGGAAGCGGTTGTTTCTTCTGCAAATGCTGCATTTTCTTCGGAAATAGCAGACAGATTGGAAATGACATCATTGATCTGTGCTCTTGCGTTGTCGCAGGAATCAGCATCTCCACGGATTGTTTTTGTATTATCTTTGGAACGGTCAATTCCCTTTTCCACATCTACAAAACTTGCTTTGGTGTCATTTAATTTCGCCTGCTGGTCTCTAACAAGGGTCTTTGTGTCATCCATGGCACGCATGGTTTCGGAAGCTTCTTTCTGCAGGTTTTCAATGACATTCTGGATCTCGCTGGCTGCTTCGTCGGACTGTGTGGCAAGCGTCTGGATCTCAGATGCAACTACGGCAAAACCTTTTCCTGCTTCTCCGGCTCTGGCTGCTTCAATGGATGCATTCAGAGCAAGAAGGCTTGTCTGGCTGGTAATGTTTGTGATGAGTTCGGTAGCCTTGCTGATCTGGTCGATGGACAGATTGGTTATATCCAGCTGTTTGGCGATCCGTTTGATAGCATCAGTGGTTCTGTCATTGGATTCATTCAATTCTTTCATGGTATAACTGGAGCGGCCTTCTGCCTCGGACATTACATGTGCAGTATCGGTTAATTCACCTACATTGGAGACGATATTTTCAATGATAGTGCCCATGTTACCGATTTCCTGGGAGGCAGTCTGGATTTCTTCTGCCTGGGAAACGGCACCTTTTGAAATATCTTCGATAGCGGTACTGATCTCGTCGGATGCTTTGTTTGACTGTTCTGCCATGGCATCCAGATTGGTACCTGCTTCGTTCAGGATGAGACTGCTCTGCTTTAATTTTTCAATGATGGAACGCAGTTCGTTGATCAGTAACGCCACAGCTCGTCCCATGGTACCTAATTCATCATGACGCTTAAGCAGTTTTGGCGATATTGTGGCGGTGAGTTCTCCCTTTGCCAGCAGGGTGATGGCATTTTCTGTTTCTGTCAGGTTTCGGCTGATGGAAATAGATACTACAAGGCCGCCGGCAATGGCAATCAGCAGGACAACGACGGCACCTGCCAGGATTACTTTTACTCTTGCAGCCACAAAGTCCTGGATCTCAGATTTGGGTATACCGGCAAAAACAATACCGATCACAGAGCCATCGCTGTTTTTCAAAGGGCCGTATGCGGCAACATATGGTTTTCCATTTAGGGTCAGGGAGTTATTTTCATAGATGTTTCCCTTTTGGACTTCCGCCCATACTTCAGGTGCCACTTCAGTTCCTACGAGACGCTTGTTAGTGGCTTCGTCTACAAAGGAAGTTGCTTTCCTTACATTGCCATAACATACGGTAACATCGCAGTCGTATCCCTCGGTGAAACCATCGATCATAGCTTCATTTTTGGTGATGTTATAATCGCCTTTCATCAGGTCGCCGTCAGCATTTAAGGAATAGTCGCCGTCTGCTACATGACCGATGCCGTTCTCCACCGATTTTACAAGGTATTTCATGGAGTCAACACTTTCCGAAACCATACCTTCATTCATACTGTTTATAGAAATGAGAAATAAAATAACGGTTACCAGTACAACCGGCAAAATCACCAGCAGGAGCAGTTCGGTCCGGATGGATATTTGTCTTGTTTTTTTAGAATTAGTTTTCTTCATAATATTGTTCCCCCTCATTTAAAACTATTTATGTATAATTATACTATTTATGAGAGGTTCTATCAAGGGGGGGCGGGGAATCGGTGGGAATTTTTCTGCCACATTATTGCAATACAAAAAAGACTCTCACCGATTTCTCGCCGCAACAGATACAAAGGTATATTGGTATAAGTATATCAAGGTTGCACCAGGGTACCTGGCGGAGAGGGATGATAGCATGGCAGACCTGGAGAATATGCTATCCGGCACAGGAAAAAATTTGCGTGGAGTGAGTGCAAACACGCAAGTGTCAGATTTGCGTAGTTTGCAAATCGACACTTCTGCGCGTTTGTTGTAGCGAAAGCGCTCACGAAAGGCAAACTTTTTCCTGTGCCGGATTTGCATTCTTCCAGTTCTCCCGGCGAATTCTTCCGGTTCTCCCAGCGAATCCCACCTTTACAACCTCCACCAAAACAGTTATAATAAAATTACATTAGCTATAAGAGCCGGTTACCGGCGGAACGGAGGAAATTATGTTAGAGCAGTTGAAAAAAGATGTATATGAAGCCAACATGGAACTTCAGGAAAAAGGAATGGTTATCTATACCTGGGGTAATGTAAGTGGAATTGACAGAGAGCACAATTATGTAGTAATTAAGCCAAGTGGTGTTGAATATGATTTGTTGAAACCGGAAGATATGGTTGTAGTAGATTTTGATGGAAATGTAGTTGAAGGTAAGTACCGTCCATCTTCTGATACACCGACCCATATTGAGTTGTACAAAGCATATCCGGATCTGGCAGGTGTGGTACATACACATTCTACCTGGGCTGTTACATTTGCACAGGCAGGTATGGCAATTCCTGCTATGGGTACAACACACGCTGACTATTTCTACGGTGACATTCCATGCACCAGAGACTTGACAGCAGAGGAAATCAACTCAGATTATGAGAAAAACACCGGTGTTGTTATCGTTGAGACCATCGGTGACAAAGATCCAATGGAAGTACCTGGAATCGTTGTTAAGAATCACGGACCTTTTGCATGGGGTACATCACCAGCCAATGCCGTTTACAATGCAGTTGTACTTGACAAAGTAGCTGAAATGGCTCATCATACATTGACTTTGAATCCTAGAGTAGGTCGTGCACCACAGTATCTGATGGATAAACATTACTTCAGAAAACATGGTGCGAACGCATACTACGGACAGGACAACCTGTAATATAAGATCTGAAAAGCTAAGAAAAGCCTCTTTCCGGGAATCCCTGATGAGACGGGATCCCACGGAAAGGGGCTTATTTTTTTGCTGAATTTTGAAATGTATCAACTCCGGCGTCTGGACAGCATGATGGCATCGGCAAGAACGGCCTGTTCGCCGTTGACAAAACGCAGGATCAAAGAGTAGGTTCCGCTGTGGATCTCGGACAGAGGAACGGCAACGGTGTAAGCATCTGTTACTTCCGGTGTTTCTTTGTCGATATACGCTGAAAAATCCATCTGGAAAATAGCATCAAATTTGGTAAGCAAAATTTCCTGAATGATCTGCTGATGCATGGTCACTGACAGCGTGTCTCCCAGTAGTGTGATGCGGACACCATAATCTGTATAGAGAGCGTCTTTGGTGATGGAGTCAGTGGTCTGACTGGAAGCACCTTTGTGAAGTCTCGGACCGGTAAGCCAGCCCAGAGTAAGATAGGTGTCAGGTGCCTGGTTAAACCGCTCACAGAATCCATCCAGTGTCAGGTCTTTCAGCCTGTCAGCCATTTCCTCCAGAGTGAACAAAGGAATGCCTTCCGGAGCTACAGGAAAGTCAGCAAAGATTTTAGGAACTTCGCCGGTGGCTGCATTCATTTCCAGAATCGAATCTTCCTCTCGCAGAGCATGTTCGTGGCTCTGGATATAAAAGACTTTCTCAGCCGGGGCATAACTTAATTTGTCAATGCCGCTTCCGACATAATAGGTACAGTAAGTAAAACCATAGAGGTCTATCACATGAAAATGGGTCGGTGCCTTGGAAAGGTAATTCGGTGTCATATAGACATTTTCCACAACGGCAAGGAACCCGTTAGAAAGGTCGGCTGTCTGATCCATAGAGGCAGGCAGATCCAGATAATAGCGGATGTCGCCGGCATGGTCTTTGACAGCCAGATACTGCAAAGCATCATCCCGGTACAGATCATAAGGAAGGGATCCCGTGGTGATAATGATCTCTCTGGAAGCAGTTTCTGTCTCTGTTTTATCCAGAAGGGATACAGTGATCTGGTTCGCCTCCCCGGCATACAGTCCGAAAACCGGTACAACATGGACGGTGGTTTCTTCTGTCAAAGTACGGGAAAAAGAGTTTTCCTCCTGATGGCCGTGAACCGTATAAGATACATGGCAGGGTGTTTCACTGTGAAATACGATCAGCGCAAACAAAGGAGCTCGTCCAAAAGGATTCAAGAGAACTTTAGGATTATCCAGTGTCAGGGAAAGATCCGGCAGATAGGCACGCAGATCCATATATCCTTTTCTTGCCTGTTCTGTATAAGGAATGTTTGTTTCAAAAATACTCTCTACAGACTGGTTCAGTCTAAGGCGGTTTAAACTCATAAAATCAATCTTAAGTGGGGACAGATGTGCGCTGGCCCATGACTTAAGCTTGGATGTCATAGTTTCAATCATACATAATCTCCAATCATTATATCGTTTTTTATTCATATATCCGGTCAAAATCGGATTTGTTGATTCGTTCTTTGCACAACAACTCAACCATATTATAATACCAAAACTGTGATAAATCCATATTTTTTCTAATATTTATCATTTTATTGACAAAAAAATAGACCATTTTTTGCGGTAAATAATAGGAGACAAGTTATGATCTGGAGGATGAAAAGGTTGAAAAAACTGAAAACATTGATTTTTTCTATGATAAAAGTGGGATGTATGGGATTTGGGGGAGGCAATGCGCTGATCCCTGTGATTGAAGAAGAAGCTGTAAAAGATAAAAAACTGGTATCCTGTCAGGAGTATGACCGGACCATTCTGGCAGCTACCCTGACACCGGGGGCTCTGCCGGTGGAACTGGCAGCGGGGATCGGCTACGCATCCTGTGGAAAGAAAGGAATGGTAGCGGGAAGTGTTGCCATGGCACTGCCGGGAGCACTGCTTACTATACTGTTACTTATGCTGATGGGACAGGCCGGAGCCGGTGTACTGGAACAGATCCAGTATGCATCGGTGGGAGTCACGGCTGTGATCATGTGCCTTTTGACCCAGTATATTCTGGAAACCTTCAAAAGCTGTTACGATAAGAAAAAGAAGTGCCTGGCCTTTGTGAGTATCCTGCTTGTATTTGCTTTGACAGGAGCCAAGACTGTGGCCAGGATTGCCGGATACAGCGGGGATTTTGTGCCTCGTTTTTCTACCATACAGATCCTTGTACTGGCACTGGCAGGAAGTGCCGTGTACTCTCTGAAACGGGGCAAGCCGCGAAAAAGCACCCGAAAAAGAGAATTTCCGGCTAAAAATATACTGGAAACACTGGGCGTCTGGGTGGCGTTTGTGCTGGCGTTGTGGATTCCAGCCATGTACCTTTTTGGCGGTGAAAGTGTGTGGTTTGGTCTGAAAGGCATTGCTTCATCCCTTCTTTCTTTTGGCGGGGGAGATGCGTATCTGACTATTGCGGACGGAATGTTTGTACCGGATTACATAAGTTCCAATGAGTTTTATAACCACCTGGTACTGCTTGTAAATATACTGCCCGGCTCCATTCTGTGCAAAACCATGGCAGGAATCGGTTTTTTCTTCGGAAGTCAGCTTGGAGGCATGACAGGGGGCATCAGCCTGGCACTTCTTGGATTTGGGGCCAGTGTGGCGGCATCCGGCGGTGTGTTCCAGGTGATGTATCTGCTGGGAGACTGGCTTTCAGGAAAACGTATTTTTTATATTATTAAGAAGACACTGAGGATCGTGGTATCAGGCCTGCTGCTTACAGTCATGGCGTCTCTTATCTTTTCCAGTATGGAAATGAATGCCAATGAGGCCCTTCCACGGTGCACGGTTCTTTTGCTTACTTTGGGGATTTACGGTGTAAATCTCATCCTGCATCTTTGCTTCCGGTGCAGGACAAAAGTCCTTCTTTTTGTTTCTCTTTTGCTTTCTATGGGATTTTGTAATATACTAGGGGTATGACAAAAAGATAAGAGGTTGAAAAAATGCATATCTGGAAACATTTTTCCACTATTACGAGACATAGACATAAGGTAATCATTCATTGTGCCAAGGCAGGTATTTTCTGGCAGGGACTCAGACATGATCTGTCAAAATATTCGCCCACAGAGTTTATTGCCGGGGTAAAGAACTATCTGGGAGATAAAAGTCCCAATGAAAAAGAGCGGGAGCGTTATGGTTTCTCAAGGGCATGGCTGCACCACCAGGGAAGGAATAAGCATCATTTTGAATACTGGGTGGACTACAGCCAGGAGTTAAACCGCAAAGAACCTATCGAGATGCCCACCAAGTATTTCATCGAAATGTTCTGCGACCGGGTGGCAGCAAGTAAAATATATTATGGCAAGGATTATGACCAGGCCAAACCTTTTGAATACTTTGACAAGGGACGGAAACGCCGGTGGATGCATCCGGAGACATCCCGTAAATTAGAGGAACTTCTTGTGATGCTGCGGGATAAAGGGGAAGACGAGACCTTTTATTATATCAAGCATGTGGTGAAGGTGCAGGGAAAGAAGGATAAGGCTCATTGGAAATAACGGATTTTAGCAAGGGAAGCGTAAAGAAAAATATTGTACGACTGGCTGTGCCTATGACACTGGCACAGCTTATTAATGTGCTGTACAACATTGTAGACCGGATCTACATCGGCAGGCTGGAGCAGGGCAATGCCCTGGAACTGACAGGTCTTGGCGTATGTCTTCCGGTCATTTCTATTATCATTGCCTTTGCCAATCTGATCGGCATGGGAGGAGCTCCTCTTTTTTCTATACAACGGGGGAAAAAGGATGACGAGGAAGCTGCCGGGATCCTGGGAAACTGCTTTGTCATGCTTTTACTGTGCGGTGTTTTTCTGACGGTGGTGATCATGGCAGTGAAAAAACCGGTGCTGTATTTACTGGGGGCCAGTGACCAGACCTATGTATATGCGGATGCATATCTGACCATCTATCTGTTTGGAACGGTGTTTGTGATGCTGAGTCTGGGATTAAACCAGTTTATAAGTGCCCAGGGATTTGGTACCACAGGAATGCTTACTATCGTCATTGGGGCAGGACTTAATATTGTGCTGGACCCTGTTTTTATTTACGGGCTTCATATGGGAGTGAGGGGAGCTGCGGTGGCTACAGTGATCTCCCAGTTTGTTTCGGCGGTCTGGACCCTTCGTTTTCTTTTGGGAAAAAGGGCGGTAGTCCGGCTGCAGAAAAAATATATGCCCCTGCAGAAAAAGCGGATAGGCCGTATACTGGGACTGGGAGCCAGCAGTTTTACCATGGGAGTGACGAATTCCCTGGTGCAGATGGTGTGTAACGCCACCCTTCAGAATATGGGAGGGGATATTTATGTAGGTGTTATGACTATTATCAACTCTATCCGGGAAGTGGCGCAGATGCCGGTATCCGGTATCAGTGCAGGAGCGCAGCCGGTGATGGGATATAATTATGGCGCTGGCAGATTTGACAGAGTAAAGGAAAGTATCCATTTTATGACCCTTACTTTGTTTGGTTATACGGCCCTTGCCTGGGGTGTGATCTTTTTGTTCCCTGAATTTTTTCTGGGAATTTTCAGTACCGATGCATCGGTTATCAGTGCCGGCGTTACATGTCTGCACATTTATTTCTTTGGATTCTTTATGATGGCACTGCAGTTTACCGGCCAGACTACTTTTACAGGACTGGGCCTGAGCCGCAGAGCAATCTTTTTTTCTATCTTCCGCAAGGTGATCATTGTAGTGCCTCTGACCCTGATCCTGCCTCATGCGGCAGGCCTTGGTGTCATGGGAGTTTTCCTGGCGGAACCGATTTCTAATTTCATTGGTGGAAGTGCCTGTTATTCTGTCATGTATGTTACTGTCCTTAAAAATGTCGAATTTGAAACAAAAAAATGACAAAAACTCTTCGTATTCTTTCAATGATGGCACGAGAAAGTGTCTTGTAAGAAAGGATGGTAAGAGAAAATGGATCATTTGGACCTGTTGGAAAACAAAAGTGTTCACATATTAAGAGAGGCGTATAGTCAGTTAGGAAATTTATGCATGTTGTGGTCAATCGGAAAAGACTCAACGGTTCTTTTATGGCTGGCAAGAAAGGCGTTTTTTGGTCACGTACCCATTCCTCTTGTACATATAGATACTCATTTTAAGATCCCGGAGATGATCGAATACAGAGACCGTCTGGCAGCAGAATGGAATCTGGATATGATCTATGGAGAAAATACAGAGGCGTTGTCCTGCCACGCTACCTTCCCGGAGGGAAATGCGTCACATATTGACTGCTGCATGAAGTTAAAGACAGAAGCCCTGACCAATACATTGAATGCAAAATGGCCGAGATATCGTTTTAATCATGAGAAGGGCATTTATGAAAAGGATACTCACTGTGAGCCTTATACCGGTGTGATCGTAGGCGCCAGAGCGGATGAGGAAGGAAGCCGTTCCAAGGAGCGGTATTTTTCCCCGAGAGATAAGAACAACGACTGGGATGTAGGAGACCAGCCGCCGGAGTTCTGGAACCAGTATAAGACGGACTGGGCACCGGGCACTCATGTGCGTGTGCATCCCCTCCTTGACTGGACGGAGTTAGATGTGTGGGAATACATTGAGAGAGAGAACATCCCGGTAGTTCCGTTGTACTTTGATCAGGGAAATGGAACCCGCTATCGTTCTCTTGGATGCGGTCCTTGTACCACACCGGTACAGTCAACGGCTAAAAATGTCCATGAAGTGATCGAAGAGTTGAAGACCGGCAAATTCGCAAACATTGCGGAGCGTTCCGGCCGTGCCCAGGACAAAGAAGGCGGCGGTGGTCTGGAAGAACTTCGACGAAATGGTTATATGTAGAGGAGGTCTGGCTGACAAGATGAAAAAAGAAGATATGAACATAGTAATTGTAGGACATGTGGATCACGGAAAAAGTACTTTGATGGGAAGACTTCTGGCGGATACAGATTCTCTTCCGGAAGGTAAATTAGAGCAGGTAAAGGAGACTTGCCGGCGCAACGCCAAACCTTTTGAGTATGCGTTTTTGCTGGATGCTTTGAAAGATGAGCAGGCTCAGGGTATTACCATTGATACGGCACGCTGTTTTTTCAAGACAGAAAAAAGAGATTATATTATTCTGGATGCACCGGGACATATTGAGTTTTTGAAAAATATGATCACAGGAGCTTCCAGAGCTGAGGCTGCTCTTCTGATGATCGACGCCAAAGAGGGTGTCCAGGAAAATTCCAGACGCCATGCGTATATGCTTTCCATGCTGGGAATCCATCAGATCGCCGTTGTTATCAACAAGATGGATCTGGTGGATTATAGTCAGGATGTATATGAGAAAGTAAAGAAAGAATATCTGGAATTTTTGAAACAGATCCATATCGAACCGAAATTTGTTCTCCCGGTCAGTTCTTTTATGGGAGAAAATATCGTGAAAAAGAGTGACAAAATGCCATGGTACCAGGGAGACTGTGTGCTGGAGGTACTGGACCATTTTGAATGTGAAAAGCCGCATGAACACCAGGCTTTTCGTATGCCGGTGCAGGATGTGTACAAGTTTACCGGCAACGGAGATGACCGGCGTATCGTGGCAGGTACAGTAGAGACAGGGAAGATCCATCCCGGAGATGAGGTTGTCTTTTATCCTTCCGGAAAACGGAGCCATGTAAAAAATATTGAGGTGTTCCATGCCGAAACGCCAAAAGAGGCGGTGCCGGGAATGGCCACCGGTTTTACCCTGAAGGAGCAGATTTATATCAAGCGGGGAGAACTGATGTGTATTGCAGGGCAGCAGGAACCGAAGAAGGGTACACGGATCCAGGCCAATCTGTTCTGGCTTGGCAGGGAAAATCTGGTGACAGGCAAATCCTATATTTTGAAGATTGGCAGTGAAAAGGTGCGGATGGAGGTAGAATCCATTCTCCGTGTCATTGATTCTTCCAATCTGAACTCTCAGGAGACAAAAGATTATGTAGGCAAAAATGAAGTGGCCCAGTGTGTGTTGAAAACAGACCGTCCTATTGCCTATGATGTGGTAAAAGACAATGCAGGAACCAGCCGGTTTGTCATTGTGGATGATTATGAGATTGCCGGCGGCGGTATCGTTACAGACCAGCTGCCTGAGACACCGGCTAAGAATGAAAATGTTGTATGGCATGATGGCAAGGTTTCAAAACAGGAAACCCAGGCGGTGCTTGGACAGTCCGGTCTGGTAGTCTGGTTTACCGGTCTGTCGGGAGCCGGTAAATCCACCATTGCAGTGGAAGTTGAGAAGCAGTTGACGGAGAGAAAAAAAGCATGCTATCGTCTGGATGGAGATAATCTGCGGTTTGGCATTAACTCGGATCTAGGGTTTACAGATGAGGACCGCCAGGAGAATGTGCGCCGTATTGCAGAGGTGGCAGCATTGTTCCAGGATGCAGGCATGATCACCCTGGTATCCTGCATTTCGCCATTCAGGGAAAAACGGCAGTTTGCCAGAGAGCGGGTTCCGGAAGGACGGTTTTTGGAAGTCTATGTGAAAGCTGATATCAATACTTGTATGGAGCGAGATCCGAAGGGATTGTATAAAAAACAGATCCAGAATTTTACCGGAAAGGATTCCACTTACGAAGAACCACATAATCCGGAACTGGTACTGGATACCGTAAATGAGACCGTAGAGGAATGTGCAGCAAAGGTATTAGACCAGATCCTTTTATATTCAAAGGAGGAATGAATAGTTGTCCGTGAGTAAAATACAACGAGCATGGGATAAAGCGTGGGAATGGGCAGATATAAAGTTTAGCAAAAAGATTCTTATCAGCCATTTTGCAGAAGGCGGTACACTGACTCAGTGGAAGGCAGAAAAACTGCAAAAAAGAGTAAAAGAAATGTGGCAGGAACAGCAAAAGGCACAGTTTTTGTGGAAAAAGACCAATGTGCCGGTGCTGCCGGTGCCGGCGTTGAAATCCCGCTGTGTGGATGCCTGTCTGGAAGAAATCCTGCAAAGTGGAAGATATCAGTTCCCGGATTTGTTTATGATGGTAAATCCATATGGGGAGGCACCGCTGACAGCTCTTCTTTTGTTTGAGACGAAAGAGGCCTGCAGAGTCCGGGTAACGGTGATCGGCAAAAGTGCCTGCACGGATTTTTCCTATGAACTGCCGGAGCAGAAAAAGCACCGTGTACCTGTTCTCGGCCTGTATCCTAAGCGGAAAAATCCGGTGCGGATCGAACTGCTGGATGAAGAGGGTCAGATGACAAAAAGCCGTATCGTGGAGATACGCACCAGGGCACTGCCAAGGGATCTGCGAGGCGTGGTAGAAGTGAAGAAAATGGACAAAAATCCTGGTTTTAAAAATATTCTTATTACAGGTGGGGTAAATCTGAAGAGCATGGTGTTTGACCGCCAGGGAGAGATCCGCTATTATCTGCGCAGACAGGTAAAAGGATATGGTATTTTTCCAACGGAGAAAGGCCATTTTATCTACATGGAAAAGGCCATGTGCAACACCACCTGGACTAATCCACAGTGTGCCGTGTATGAAGATATGGATTATCTGGGAAGGATCCACAAGACATTTCTGACAGACAACGGATTGCATCATACGGTGGAAGCAAAGCAGGGGGGCAACCTTCTGGTGGGAACCAATACTGTGGGGACACAGTATTGCGAGGATGCCATGGAAGAGGTTGACTGCAATACCGGAGAGGTAGTGTGGCAGCTGCATTTTGAGGATCTTTTTGGAGGAGCCCACCAGGATATTACAGACTGGGCCCACATAAATTCAGCCCAGTATGATCCGGCTACCCACAGTATGCTTTGTTCCCTGCGGAATGTGCATGGAGTAGTATGTGTGGACTATGACACGAAGGAATTGAAATGGATTTTATCGGATCCTGCTTTCTGGCAGGGGACACCGGTGGAGGATAAACTGCTGAAACCGGAGGGGGATATACCGTGGTTCTATCAGCAGCATTCTGCATTCTGGATGGAAGAAAATCTGGATGGAAACCCGGATACAAGGCAGATGATCCTGTTTGATAACCATTGGGAAAAACGACGCCACGCTCCATCTTTTGACGGCGATATGAAGCACAGTTATATATCTATCTATTCCATTAACGAAAAAGAGCGTGCCGTATCCTTGTGGAAACGATTCCCATGCCGCAAATCAAAGATCCGCGGAAACGGTATTTATGTGGCGGACCGACACAGATTGTATTCTATGGAAGGAGCTTTTGCCAAGAAGTACGAAGATGCAGTAGGCGGTGTGTATGAATATGACTATGATACCGGGAAAAAGGTAAGTGAGATCCTGATCAAACCAGGATTTTTCAGAGCCTATGAATTCAAGCCGGAGATGGAAGATTTGTGCCAGCCTCAAAAGCAGGAGACAGAATATCTTCTGGGACAGTTAAAGAGGCCTCATGTATTGACAGAAGAAGAGAAAGAAAAAGTGTCCTTTAATGGCTGCGGTCGGGTCATGAAAAGCATATTGAAATATCAGATGAGGGAGAGCTGTTTCTTTGTAAGAGAGTTGGACCATGAATTGAAAGATGTATATTTTCATGGAAAAAAACAAGACTACGGTATTAACTTTGAAGACACAGAGCAGGTGTACGGTGCATATTTTGGAGGCAGCCAGCATTATCTGTGTATCCAGCTGGATCAGCTGCCAAAAGACCGGTATGAGATTTATGTAAGATATAAAGATGAATTTGGAAAGACAGGGAAATACATATCCTTGTAGTATAGCAAAAATAAGTAAAAAATAACCAATCAGCGAAAAACCTGGTTCGCGGAGCGAATCCCCGTTTTGAGTCGATTGGTTATTTTTTGTAGTTCTACTACTACTCCGTATATTCATTCACCTTTTGATACTCATCCAGAATCTCCTGTGACGGTGCCTTGGTCAGCAGGCTGACAACAAAGATACAGGCAAGGCTTAAGAAGAATCCGATAAGGAGGGAGTAGATACCGGTTGTATCATACAGTGTTTTTCCACCGACGATCGGTAAGTAATCCCACACGATAACAAACAGACCACCGGAGACGATACCGGCTACGGCACCAGGAAGATTAGTCCGCTTCCAGAAGAGGGAACATACAACCAACGGGCCGAATGCGGAGCCAAGACCGGCCCAGGCGTCGGATACCAGATTCATGATGCTGCTGTCCGGATTCCAGGCGATCAAGGCTGCTAAAACAGCTACTACAAGTACCGTCATACGAGTTACAAGCAAAACTTTTTTATCCTTAGCATCCGGTTTCAGGATGTTTTTATAGATATCCTTGGATACAGAGGACGCACAGACTAACAACTGGGAATCTGCTGTAGACATAACGGCTGCCAGGATTCCGCAGAGGAACAGACCACCGATAAAGACCACCAGACCATTGCCTGAGAAAATGGTTTTGATCATGGAGATAAATACAGTCTCTTCAGATCCTTTTGCCAGAGCCGGTACCAGATAAGCACGGCCTACCACACCAATGAAGCAGGCTGCAAATAAGGACAGGGCAATCCAGACAATAGCGATCTTGCTGGATTTTTTCAGTTCTTTTTCACTCTTAACAGCCATAAAGCGTACAAGGATGTGTGGCATTCCACAGTAACCAAGACCCCAGGCAATATCGGAGATAATGCTGACAAAAGAGAGTTTGTTGCCTTCCATGTCATAGAACAGATTCAGATAATAGTCTGAATTTGTGACACCGGATGCTGTCAGTGCATTGGTAAAATCACCGGATACAGCTGCGTAGGCAAAGATCGGTACGATCAGAAGGCCCACTAACATCATCATTCCCTGGACGAAATCCGTCGTACAGACTGCCAGAAATCCTCCCATAAAGGTATAGAGAAGGATAACAGCGGCACCGATCAAAAGAGAAACATGATAATCAATACCAAATACTGTGTTAAACAATTTACCGCCGGATGCCAGGGCAGAAGCAGTATAAACAAGGAAAAAGATGACGATCACAACAGAAGAGATTCCTAACAACAATTTCTTCTTATCGTGGAAACGATTCTGGAAAAACTCAGGAAGAGTCAGTGAATTGTTGGCCACGATGGTGTAGCGGCGCAGCCTTTTAGAAATCAGGAGCCAGTTTAAAACGGTTCCGATGAAAAGACCGATACCTATCCAGGCTTTACCGGTTCCTGCTACATAGATAGAACCGGGCAGACCCATCAAGAGCCATCCACTCATATCAGAAGCCTGGGCAGAGAGGGCGGCAACCCATCCGTTTAGTCCACGGCCTCCTAAAAAATAGTCCTCAGTATTGTTGGTCTTTTTCATAGACACAACACCGATACCGATCATTAACAACAAGTAGCATACAAATGCAATCAGAATCGCAATGGTGCTTCCACTCATAATATGAAATCCCCTTTCTTTAGGTAAAAAATAAAAGGGCAATGCTGTCGTATTGGACAACATTGCCCTTGTGGATTATACCACATAAGGAATCATAATGCAATTATTGATTATTCAGCAGCAGACTCATCCACATAGTCGGAACCGTCATCTACAGTACCATCGTCAGCGGTACCATCATCCACAGCAGTACCATCGTCAGCGGCAGCTGCGTCATCCTGTGCAGTACCGTCGTCAGCGGCAGCTGCGTCATCCTGTGCAGTACCGTCCTGAGCAGTTGCATCCTGGCTTGCAGAAGTGATGTCTGCTTTTCCTTTTTCAAGGACTACTTCCATAATGTTGTTGTTTCCAAGATCCATTTTGTAAGAAAGGGTTTTGTCATCTTTGTTGTAAGACATAGACATGTAAACAGTATCTTTTCCCTCTTCTTTCAACTCGATGCCGTTTGAACGGCGCTCATAGTCAAATTTCTGAGAACCATTTGTACTGGTGATCGTCAGTTTGTCGTTGTCTGTGATGTTTACATTAACAGTTGCCTGGCTTGGATCACATCCAAGAGATGCGGCATATTCATCGATGCTTTTGCCGTTGATGGTCTTAGCGGTCCAGTCACCGGTAATGTCGCTGTAGGAAATACCACATCCAACCATGCTGAACATCATTACAAATACAAGTGCCATTGTTAAAAACTTTTTCATTCTTTCAATCCTCCATTGATTTTAATAAAATAATTACTTATTTGAGTTGTTACTAATTTTTGCAGGCGCACCGGAATAAAAATGTATTCACCTCCCTTTACGACAATCCTTTGTTTTGTCACATCTTCTATGTATTTCAGATGAACAAAATAGCTCTTGCCACAGGGAATGAAGTCTGTTTGATCCGTCAGTGCCTGAATGGCCCGGGTCAAAGAGCAGTTTGTCCGGTAGGATCCATGAATTGTATGAACCATAGTTCCATGACCGCAAGTTTCCATATAGATAATGTCTTTTAGGAAAAATTGTTTCATTTTCCGATTCACCATGTATGAAACCTTGTCCTCTGCTGCAAACAGAGAACGATAGTCTTTTTGCTTTTGCAGTTCACGCACAGATTCATTACAAAGGTAAATCTTCATATCATAGTCCCTCCTCAAAGAATTAGTGTGGCTATAAAATACCATAGTTTTTCCTGTTTTACTACGATTTTTGTAGAAGCGGACAAAAAAATGCAGAAGCGGTTAAACTTCTGCATTCTTCTATAAATAAAAGGCGTAAACGGTTACATTTCCGGTGTGATCTCACCGTCCTTGTAATTGATAAATGCGGCATCGGATAAAGTGCTCTTTCCTTTGATGTCTGTTACTTCAAAGAGGAAAGCATATTTTCCATCCGGCAGATTTTCCTCAGTAAATTTGTAACTGTCTTTCCAGGTGATCTTTTCACCTTCGATTTCTTCCACTTCTGCGTTGGAAGAAAGATCTTGAGCGTAGTAAAGAATAGTTAATTTGTCGCCCTTTTTCAGAGGCGTTATGTCCTTTCCTGCCTGACCGGATTCATCTACACCGGAATTGGATCCCAGAATGTAAAAGGCATCGGAGTCATAATCATAAGCAACACTTAAGAATCTCTTTTCGCCGTTGAGCTTGATCGGAACAGAATACAGGTTGTAATCATCACCCTGGTAAACCAGATCCATGTAGCAGTGGGAACCATTGATAGAACCCCATTTGCCACGGAAGTTATCCCGGAACACACCTTTGTCCCAGTCACAGTTCAGATCGTTGTCTTTTCCAAGGAAAACAATGGCATCGCCGTCATCGCTGAGGTAAGCCAGGTTAAAGGAAATATCCTGGATACTGTCGATCTGGTCGCTGGCAATCTTTAACTGCAGATAGTTATTCTTTGTAATGGAAATTGGCATCTCTCCGTTAAATCCGGAAACCTCCGGAACTTCGCTGACACTTGCTTCACTTTGGGCTTCTTCCGAAAGTCCCAGACCGATGGAATAGTTGACAAAATCTGAATACAAAGAATCTGCTGCAATCTGGTGATATGCTTTGGCACCATTTTCGTCTCCGTCGTAAGAGTAGTAGATGGAAAGTCCGCTGGCATGACGGCGGTAGTCACCGTTTACTTTATATACAACGGCATCGGAAAGAGCTTTCTTGATCTCATCTCTGGCAGAGCCGATAATACCTTCGGCGTTGTCAGCCAGGTGGCCCAGGTCTACCATGTTGGTATAGCCTTCTTTGTCGTTGTTGCCGCCGTAGTTTTCACTTTTTCCTGCGCTTCGGGCAAATTCGGCACAGACAGAGGTATCTTTTTCGGCCTTCTGTAAAACTACTTTACCCATGTTGCGCACGGCACTGGTAATAGCAACGGTTTTTGAAAGGTCGGTAACGGATAAAGTGATTTCTTTATCGGTGCCTACTTCTTTACAGCCTTTTACAAAACTGTCGCAGATGGCTTTTCCAAGTTTAGCACCATCCATGGAAGGATCTTTGGCAAGGGAACCAAGCCAGCCGCTGTAGAGCCATCCGTTACCCGGCTCTGTTTCTTCCGAAGCTACCATGTAGCGGGCATACTTCTGGAAAACATTTGCCGTGTCCAGCGTAGCCATAAGGCATGTGTCAAAACCAACAACCTCCAATGCTTTTTTGTCTCCGTACACTTCTTTCATGGCCTGGGACAGTTCATTCAGTGTCAGAGAATCCGCATCGTAGTTCTCGTCAAAGGAGACACCGCTGACACTGCCGCCGCCGTGGTTCCAGAACAAAAGCATTTTGTGATCAGCCTGATAATTTTCTTCCCCATATTTCAAAAAGTCCTTTAGTGTGGCAGGATCACCCATGCTGGCCTGGTCGGCTTCGTCTTTTAATTCCAATGTATTGCCGGAGTATTCGTATCGTTGCAGACGGTCCGCTTTGACCTGGTCGTTTTGCCATTTTTTAGCACCACCGGTCTGGATCACTACTTTTACATTTTCAGGTAAAGTGACCTGAAGCATTTCCTGCAGGTCTGTGGTAGCGGCTGCTGCGTTACTTTCCAGATCGCTTCCGCACAGATACCAATAGATAACCCAGCTGTCGCCGGATCCACCGCTTTTTGTGGATGAAGTCTGAGCATCCGGATCTTCAGAGCAACCGGTAGCAGACAAAAGCAGTGACATAAGTACAGTCATTGCCATCAGTTTTTTTCGCCAAAATTTTCTTTTCATTTAATTCTCCTTTTTTGCTTTTTATTATAAAGCGATGAGAGAAAAATACAAGAATTGTTTCAAAATTGTTAAGAAAAAAGAAAAATTGCTTGACCGTCCGGAGGTGGTTTGATAAAATTTTATATAGGAATACATATTGAAGCAGCGAGACAAGGAGGATGCCATGCATATTGCCATTGTAGATGATCTGGAGTCGGATCGGTGCAGTTTAGGGGATTTGTTGGAGCGTTATTTTGAATCGGTCGGAATGAATCTGGCCATGGATGTGTATGAGTCGGGAGAGGCTTTTTTACAAAGAACGACGGATTCAGAGTATGACCTTGTTTTTTTGGATATTTTTATGAAAGAACTGACAGGTATGGAAGTGGCGAGACAGATGGCAGCAGATGGCAGCCGGTGTCCTGTGATCTTTCTTACTACCAGTATGGACTATGCGCTGGAGGGATATGAAGTAGGTGCGTTCCGGTATCTGTTAAAACCTGTGGATCAGGCCAAATTAGAGCAGACTCTTTCTGTTTTTATGGACCGGTTTCAGAAGGGAGAGAGAAAACTGCCATTGATGGTAGACCGGACCAGAGTATTTGTACCCTACAGGGATCTGTATTTTTTATCCTCGGTGATGAGAACTACAGAAGTACATATGAAGAACAAAGTGTGGAAGCAGTCTTCAGCCATTAATTTTCAAAAGACGGTGGCGCCGTTGGAAAATGATTCTAGATTCTGCTGTTGTTCCAAGGGAATTGTTGTAAATCTTTCCCATGTGACGGGGATGGAAAAGGATGCGTTTATTCTGGACAATGGCGAGGCGGTTCCTATCAGCAGACGGAATATGGCTCAGGCAAAACGGCAGTATTTAGATTTTTCCCTGGGATCAAAGGAGTGAAGTTTGATGAAAAATGGTATAAAACATATAGCACTACTGGGAATTTTGACAGTTATGTGGATTTTGTCCGGAATGGGAAACAAAGCAGAAGCAATGGAAGACGCGAGGCGATGCATTACAGAGATTTATGATCTGGATATATTGACGATGCCTGTGATGGTCAGAGAAGGATCCAATGAACTGGAGGATTGGGTGACAGGATTTGACGGATACCCTATGTACGCAGTGTGCCGGGATGGAGATGAAAGCACTGAGATCTATGTGTCTTATGATTTTTCTCAGGTGGATATGTCAAAAAAAGGAACTTATGTAATGAAGGCAGTCCTTGAGTATGACCATACACAGTATATGTTGTCCAAAGAGTATAAAGAAGAGTATGACATCCCGGTATGTGTGTCGGATCCGGCAAAATTTGAGGTGTTTCCTACTTATAATTCACAATTTCAGGTGTCATTGAGTTATCTGTACAACTTTACTACCCTTGAAAGCATGAAGGCGGAGTATTGTTATTCCGATACTCCTCTTACATACAAAGAATTGGGAAAAGCCGACTGGCAGATCATGGAAGCCTGTGGAGAGATGAACCCGGCACCGGATGCAATTATGCTCTCAGCAGAGTTTTGCCGGAAAGAGGCGTATTTGTATATTAAATTTGTGAATGAGGGCGTAGAGTCCAACATCCTCTGTCTGGCGAGAGAAGAAAGGGGTGTCTGCACCTGTCCGATTGAAGGAGACCGGGATGGCGGAGACTTTGTATCAGGAGAAGAAGATGACCGGGTGCTGATCAGTCCGGTGGTATCAGAGCCGGAAAAGACAGAAGAGCAGAAGCAGGACAATGTGAAAAAAGTTGACACAACAGTTTCACAGACAGTGGCTCCTTCTGTGAAGAGCGAGACAAAGAAAACAGAGACAGAAGAAAAAACAGACAGCCAGAAACAAAAAAAGCAGAAGATGACCCGGCAGACGAAAGTCGAAGAGCAAGGCGAAGTGCAGGGAATCACTACTACCAAGGAAGTGGAAGTAGAGAAAAAGAAAACGGCAGCAGCAAAAAAACAATCCGGCAAAGTAACTTCCTACAGCAAAAAGGACGATAGCAAGATCGTGCATGCGGAGGAAACTACCAAGGTGGAGACGATCCGGGGTGATACGACAGCCATTACAGGAAAAAGACTGCGGCTGATGGCTGCGTCCCATCCGGTGTGGATGCCTTTTGATCAGGATATGGTAAAACTGGAGATACCGACTAAATTCCTTTTGTCGCTCGGGCTAAAAGATACGGAACTGCTCCGGGTTGTGATAGAGAGAAGACAGGGAGACGGTGTTTCTATCCGGATCTTTAAAGGAGAAAAAGAAATTACAAAAATCCCCGGCAGCCGTTTTACATGGAAGCAGAATGTGGATATGGTTCCGGTGTCGGTGAGCCAGACAGGAAATTACAAGATCCCTAGTTCCGTTTCTCCTCAGAAATTGAGAAGCAACACCGTGCCATTGCCGGTGATGATCATACTGGCGGGAATTGCCCTGGGATCTCTGGGATGCTTTGTGTACCGCAGAAAAGAAAGGAAACTGTGATATGAGATCCAGACTTGTGCAGGCGGCGGCTTTTTTGCTTGTATCCTTTGGATTGTTTATAGCAGTGGCTGCTTTTTTATATCATTACAACAACAAATATGAGAATACAATGGTTTATCCTATGGGAGGCGTGGTTTTTCTGGACGAAGGAACCCTGAATCAGGATAAACCTTTGTTTTTGGCCCATCAGTGGAACTGTTATCCGGATAAACAGTATACGCCGGAGGATTTTGAAAAGGGCAGTGTGGAAAACGGCAGTTATATCACGTTGGGGTCTTATGCCAATTTCAGTTATGGGGATCCGGAAAGGGAGACCCAGGGAAGCTGTACCTACCGTCTGACCTTGTCCCTGCCGGAGACACCGGCTACATACACGCTGTATATGCCGGAAGTTTTTTCTGCCTACACGCTGTATCTGAATGATACCAAGGCACTGACCCTGGGAAATCCGGATCCGGAAAACTACCGGGATGAAGTGGGAAACCAGACCATATCCTTTACGGCCAGCGGAACTCTTCATATCACCATGATCGTTACCAACTATTCCCATGTTTACAGCGGTATGGTGTATCCGCCCGCGTTTGGGAAGACGCCGGTGATAGAAAAATACCTGTCTACCAGGCTTTTGATGACAGGGGCTTACCTTACCATCATGGTACTTCTGGGTGTGTTTTCTCTATTCTTCGCATGGCAGCTGAAGCAGACATATGCCTATGGATTTGCGGCTGTGTGCGGTGTGTGCTTTCTTGTCTCCTGTTATCCGGTGTTTTTCTCATACGGAACCTGGCCGGTACGGCCCTGGTATGTGCTGGAAGTAGTGTGTCTTATGGGGGTGTATCCTCTGATCGCAAGGATTCAGGGAAAAATTGTGAAACTTCCTCAAAGACTGATCCGGGTGGAAACAGTGATCTTGTCCGGGGGAATGGTGCTTGCCGGTGTGTTTTTTATGTTTGGCGCGGGAAATGCCAGATTTGGACAGATCTATGCCCTTCTTTTATTCTTATATAAAACAGGTTGTGCGCTCTGTCTGCTGTATCAGGCCTTCCGAGCGTACCGCAACGAGGTGTGCAAGACGCCGGTTCTGCTTGTGGGAACAGTGTTGTTCGGTGCATCTTTGGTGGCAGACCGGATGTATCCGGGCTATGAACCTATCTATGGAGGATGGTTCCAGGAAATTGGTCTGTTTATGCTGGTGCTTTCCATTGGTTATGAACTGGCGAAGGATCTGGCCGGGACTTACCGTGCCAGTCTGATTCTGAGGCAGGAAACACATTATCTGGCAACCCAGATTGAGATGCAGAAGACCCATTATAGAGAACTGAACGACAGAATTGATGAAATGGTACGGATGCGCCATGACCACCGCCATCACATGCAGACCCTGGCCTCCTATCTCCAGCAGCAGGATATATCCCTTGCCAAGGAATACCTGCAGAAGTATATGGGGGCAGAAGAACAGAAGGGGCGTATCATTTTGTGTAGGAATATGTTAGCCGACGCATTGTTAAAATATTATCAGTCTTTGTGCGGCCGGCATAAGATCCGGTTTGAGTGCGCGGCAGACCTGCCGGAGGAGATCGAGATGGAGGACACAGATTTTACTATTTTGTTTGGAAACCTTCTGGAAAATGCCTGGGAGGCAGCCAGAAAACGGAAAGAGGATGGTTATATAAAGGTGCAGATCCAGGATCAGGGAAACCAGATCATAGCCTGCATTGAAAACAGTTATGATCAGCAACTTTTATCAGAGAAAAAGGGATTCCGGTCTACCAAACATGAAGGAATGGGGATCGGAACCAGATCTGCCAGACTGGTGGTGGAAAAGTGGAATGGCGTGATGGAATGGCAGGGAGACGGCGGAGTCTTTCGGGTGCGGCTCGTACTGCCACAAAAATGCCTTAATGTGGTTGAAAAACCTCGATCTTAATGGTACAATAAAAGCAGTAATTTTAGACCGTTTGAGAGGGGGTTTTCTATGAAGAAAAACGCATTAAAAGGAATTGCCTGTATATTGGCTCTGGCAGTGATGATGACCTATTCGTTTGGTTTTTTTACTGTGCCGGTGCAGGCTAAAAAGGACACTGGTGTAAAGGCAGTAAAAATTACCAATGTCAAATCCAAAAAGATTACCATCGGTAAAGGAAAGAAAGTAAAACTTTCTATTGCGCTTGTACTGAAAAAGGGAAGTAAAGCCAGCAAAAAAGTGGCTTTCAAAAGTTCGAAGTCAGCCGTTGCATCTGTCAGCAAAACAGGTGTGATCAAGGCGAAGAAACTGGGGAAAACCAAGATTACCGTGAAATCCAAGGCAAACCCGAAAAAGAAAGTGACCATCACCGTTGTAGTAGCCAAGAAAAATATTTTGGTGAAAAAGATTTCTATGAAGAAAAAGCTCACACTGTATATGGATACCAGTTCGGATGAGGACGATAGTGATGAGGACGAGGATGATACCGTGTACAGCGATGAGGATGATGAAGAAGATGATGAAGATACAGATGATGAAGAAGATGAGGATGATAGTGATGAGGACGAGGATGACGCAGTATTGTATGAAGATGCGGATAACACCTATCAGTTAGATTACAAAGTTACACCATCCAATGCAACCAATCAGAAAGTAAAATGGAGCAGTTCAAATAAGAAAGTCATTACTGTAGATGCCAATGGTACTGTTACCATGGTAGGAACCGGTAAGGCAAAGGTAACTGTAAAAACCACAGATGGAAGCAAGAAGAAGGCAGTTTGTGTTATTACAGTAAAGCCGGATGAAGATTAAAAGAAACGATGGAGGAGAGCACCAGATATGGATTTCATAGAAGGTGCTCTTCTGTGTATCAGGGTTTATATTCGATGGGAAGGAAGGGATCATTATGGGTACCGCAAGATTTGTAGACTGGATTCACCGGAAGAGACAGGGAGGAGAATTAAGTGACGCCGAGATAAAGCAGATGATCGAAGAATATGTGTCAGGGCAGATACCGGATTATCAGATGGCAGCGATGCTGATGGCTATTTATTTTCAGGGAATGAATGATAGAGAACTGACCACTCTGACACTGGTGATGCGGGATTCCGGTGATGTAGTAGATCTTTCTCCGATCCCGGGTATTATTGTGGACAAACATTCTACAGGAGGGGTAGGAGATAAGATCACGCTCGTTCTGGGGCCTGTAGTGGCAGCCTGTGGTGTACCGGTGGCGAAAATGAGTGGCCGGGGGCTTGGTTTTACCGGAGGCACGCTGGATAAACTGGAATCTATACCCGGCTTTCGCATTGACCTGAGCCAGAAAGACTTTTTTGAAGCGGTCAAGACAAAGGGGCTCAGTGTCATTGGTCAGACAGGGAATCTGGCGCCGGCAGACAAACTTTTATATGCACTGCGGGATGTGACAGCTACAGTAGAAAGTATTCCTTTGATCGCAGCTTCTATAATGAGTAAAAAACTGGCAGCAGGCAGTGATAAGATCGTGCTGGATGTGACTACGGGAAGCGGTGCGTTTATCAAAGATCTGAAAGACAGCCGGGAACTGGCCAAACGGATGGTAGCGATTGGAAATGGGGCCGGAAAGGAGACGGTGGCGGTCATTACCAGTATGGATGAGCCGCTGGGACAGGCGGTAGGCAACAATCTGGAAGTGAAAGAAGCTATGGAAGTTTTGCAGAACCGAGGACCGGCGGATGTTAGGGAAGTGGCCACGGCACTGGCAGGCATGATGATCTCGCTGGGCAGAGATACGACCTACGAATGTGGGAAAATGCTGGCAGAAGAAGCACTCAACAAAGGCCGGGCCTGGGAAAAGTTCAAGACCATGGTAGAAAATCAGGGGGGAGATCTTTCCTATATAGAGGATCCGGACCGCTTTGATGTGGCTGCTTTTTCCAGAGAAATAAGGGCACCAAAAGCCGGTTATATTACCAGTATGCAGACGGAACAGATCGGTGTAGCGGCCGGGGTGCTGGGGGCCGGAAGAGAGAAAAAGGACAGCAAGGTAGACTATAGTGCCGGTATATTGGTGTATAAAAAAATTGGCGCTTATGTAGAACCGGGAGATGTGATGGCTGTTTTATACACAAACCGGGAAGATTCACTGGATACTGCCGGTGAACTGTATTTGGAAAGTGTCCAGATTGATGAAGTAAAGCCGGAATTGCCACAATTAATAGTAGATATTATCCGCTGAATTTGTTAGAATAGGAAAGTGTAAACAAAGAAAAGGAGGTACCAGTAAAATGTATGACAGCATTGTCATTGGTTGTGGATTTGCAGGAGCAACTGCAGCCAGAGAATTGGCAGAAAAAAAAGGACATAAGGTACTTGTAATAGATAAAAGAAGTCATGTAGGCGGCAACTGCTACGACAGAAAAGACGAATATGGGATTTTGATCCATCAGTATGGCCCTCATATTTTCCATACCAACAGCAAGAAAGTGTATGACTATTTGTCACGCTTTACAAAGTGGTATGATTACCGGCATGAGGTAGTGGGCAATATTTATGGAAAGGAACTGCCGATTCCGTTTAATCTCAATACCTTGTCCATGGTATTTGGAGAGCGGGCACCTCATCTGGAAGAAATTTTGATCCGTGAGTTTGGAGAGGGTGCCAGAGTGCCGATCTTACAGCTTATGAACCATGAGAATCCGGAATTAAAAGAAATTGCAGATTATGTATATGAGAATATCTTTTTGAAATATACCATGAAACAGTGGGGCAAATCGCCCAAAGAGATCGATCCGGCGGTTTCCGGACGAGTGCCGGTTCTTTTGTCCAGGGACAACCGGTATTTTCAGGATACCTATCAGGGAATGCCAAAGGATGGCTATACACAGATCTTTGAGCAGATGTTAGATTACGAAGGGATTGAACTGAGACTGGACTGTGATGCAAAAAAGATCCTGACGATCCAGCCGGACAGCGACACACCGGTGTTACTGGACGGATCTGTGTTTGAGGGCAATGTGATCTATACAGGAGCGTTGGACGAGTTGTTTGACTGCTGCTACGGAAGACTGCCATACCGCTCATTGCGGTTTGACTTCGAACACTATGATAAGCCCTTTTATCAGAGCCATGGTGTGGTAAACTATACAGTGTCTGAGGACTACACCAGAATTACGGAATTTAAGTACCTTTCAGGACAATTAGATAAAAAGGATACCACCATTGTGAAAGAGTATCCGATGCCGTATTCCGGCAAAGAGGGCGAGATCCCATACTATGCCATCAACAATCCGGAAAATCAGGAGCGGTTTGAGCAGTATGAAAAACTGGTGTCAAAGATTCCTGGATTCTATCTTCTGGGCCGTCTGGCAGAGTACAAGTATTATAATATAGATGCTATTGTGGAGAGAGCACTTTCACTGGCGGCAGATATTGATTAAAGGGAGGTTTCTATGAAACTATTAACAGTAGCGATACCTTGTTACAATTCAGAAAGTTATATGGAACACGCAGTAGAAACAGCTTTGTGTGGCGGCGAGGAAATAGAGATTTTGTTGGTCAATGACGGATCGACGGACAAGACAGCCGAGATCGCAGATCGTCTGGCAGCAGAACATCCTACCATTATAAAGGCAATCCACAAAGAAAACGGCGGCCACGGCAGTGCCGTAAATGCAGGACTTGCCAACGCTTCCGGCATTTATTATAAGGTGCTGGACAGTGATGACTGGTTTGATGAGCAGGCACTGATCAAGGTAATGGATATTTTGAAAGGGTTTGTGAAAGACGGAAAGGGAGTGGACATGTTCCTGGCGAACTATGTCTACGAAAAACCAAGTCTCCAGAAACACAAGGCTATCCGTTACAGAGGCGTTTTCCCACAGAATGAGATTTTTACATGGAGTGATGTAGGCCGGTTCAAAATGAGCCAAAACATTCTGATGCATTCGGTGATCTACCGTACAGAGCTGCTCCGTGACTGCAAACTCCAGCTGCCCCTTCATACTTTTTATGTAGATAATATTTTTGTGTACAATCCACTGCCATATGTAAAGACCATGTATTACTGCGATGTGGATCTGTATCGGTATTTTATCGGCAGGGAGGACCAGTCAGTCAATGAAAAAGTAATGATAGGAAGGATCGATCAGCAGATCCGGGTCACAAAGATTATGATCGATGCATACGATCTGACAAAGATCAGGAATAGAAAACTGAGAAACTATATGGTAAAATATCTGACTATGATGATGACGGTCAGTTCGGTCTTTTTGATCAAAGAAGGATCGGAAGAAAGCCTCAAAAAGCGGGAGGAATTATGGAATTATCTGAAAACGCAGAATAAAGGCATGTACCGTATGGTCAATAAAATGGCATTAAGCAAGCCGATGCAGATCCGCAGTGCAGCGGGACGCAAAATAGTGGTGTGGGGATATTCTATTTCACAGAAAATTTATGGATTTAATTAAAACTTTATATAATAAAGTGCAAGGTTTCCCTCATCCGCTTCGTTATAGTTAATAGACAGACAGGATGAGGGACTTTTTTTGCAGGCGGAAGTTCCGGACAAAACAACGATAAAAGGGGAAAACATATGTTATGCTTACTGATTGCTTCGGTGGACGCACCGGAGGAAAAGAGAAAAATCGAGCAGTTGTATGAAAAATACAACCGGCTTATGTACAGCATCGCGTACAAATCATTGAGAAATTCATATGATGCAGAGGACGCGGTATTTTCGTCATGGGAGAAGGTGATCAAGAACATAGACAAGATCGGAGAGGTAGATGCACCGGAAACCAAGGGGTTTCTCGTGGTGGTCGTGAAACATACGATCATCGATATGTGTCGCAAAAAGAAGAAAATGGGTGAAGTTTCGCTGGACGAACTAGAAGGGGTAGAAGCCGTGGACAGTGATGTGACAGCGCACGAAACAATGGAGGCTATGGAAATGATTGACAAACTACCACAAAAGTACAAGGAAGTTTTGATCTTGTTTTATTGCAACGAATTAAGTATAAAAGAAATTGCCGCCACCCTGGGATTGAGGGAAGGCTCTGTAGCCAGCCGGTTGTCCCGGGCAAGGAAGATGGTAATGGAACAGGAGGTGAGGGCATGACCGAAAGCGAATTGAAAGAAGCTTTGAAAAAATACCAGGAAGCAAAACTGAAGGAAATCGATGAAATGGTGGATCAGATGGAGGAGCATGAGTTTTCGCCTAGATTCCAGCGCCGGATCAAGAAATTGTTCTGGAGTGAGCGGTATTTTGGTTCCCGGATCACTCTGGGACAGGTGATGCGCAAAGTGGCCATGATCGCCATTATTTTAACCAGTCTGGTAGTTGCCGGCCAGGTCAGCGCCAGAGTATTCCATTTCCATCCATGGGAGTCTTTTTCCTTTTTTGGAAAGCAGGAAGAGTCCGGGGAAAACAAAACCGGCCAGGAGGACACATCCCGCATCGTTTCGGTGGAGGATGATGATTTTGTCCCGAAGGCAAAGAAAGAGAAAAAAAAGAAGAAAAAAGAAGAGAAACTGAAGAACCAGTTGGATCGAAAGACCGATAAGGCTGAACAGATCATTTCAAACGGGGCGACTTCAGATGCGGATAAACCGGTGGAAAAGGTCAAATGGGAGAAGATGGAGTCGGAGGTGAAAAAGGGAGATCTCACTTATACCATTCGTATGTCCCAGGACGCTAACAAAGTGTGGATCACAAAAATAACATTTTCCGGAGATAGTGTGGAAAAGATCCAGATTCCGGAGGAGTTTGATGATGCGCCGGTAGTGCGGATCGGAAAGCCGGGCAAAGGTAATGAATACTATACGGTAGTGGGAACTACGGTATGTCCTGATAATAACAAGGACGGTGAATATTCGGATCTGGATGGAGAGGATCTGAAAAGTGCATCCAAGATGAAAAATGTAAAGGAGATTGTTCTTCCGGACACAGTGGAGCGGCTGGAGGAAGGATCCTTCAGCGGATTTAAGAACTTAGAGAAGATCAATCTGCCGGACGACATCAAGAGTCTGACACCGTATTTATTCTACGGCTGCTACCATATTTGTGAGTTTGGTCTGGGAGGAATCAACAGTCACTACAAAAATGAAAATGACTTTATCATTAAAAAGAGTACCGGAGATATTTTGTACGCACCACTTGGACTTTCGAATATGAAAGTGCCGGAGGGTGTCCGGACTTTGCCAAAGTATTTTCTCCGCTGTTCCTCAGTGAAAAAGATTTCTCTTCCTAAGTCTCTTGCAAGTATTGGAAACTATGCACTGGATGGACCGGAATTGGAGTCTATTTCTCTGGATGAAGGAAACAAAAAATACAAAGAAAGAATGGGATGTATTGTTACATCCAATGAAAAACGGCTGGTGGCAGTAGCATCGGAAACCGGTATTATCAGCATCCCGGAGAAGGTAACATCCCTGGAGGCAGGAATATCTATGGGCAGGAGGGGAAGTCTCAAGCGCATTCTGATCCCCAAGTCGGTTAAGAAACTGAAAAAAGGGTGGCAGTCATTATATCTGTGCAGCCACTGTGAAGATGTTGAACTTCGTTTTCTGTCTGAGGAACCGCCGACCGTGGAGTTGTATGAGGAATTTTCCGAAGAAGATGAAACCGGAGAACAGCAGACTTTCTCCGGTGAAGATATGGTATTGGATAACCCGGTAACCGTACCAAAAGAAGCGGAAGATGCCTATAGTACCTGGGATTATGAACTACCGGATCTGACTTCCAAGTAAGGGGTCAGATCTGGAATTGATGTAAAAGACCTGACTTGATCTCGTAAAGACGGTCGGAAAGGTCTACATATACCGATTGTGGATTTACAAGGCGGCGGGTTTCCTCCCAGAGGGTATCCAGTTCCTTGGCACAGTAAGCCCGGATCTCCATAACAGAAGGGGATTCGTAGACACACTGTCCGTTTTTGAAAACAGGAACCAGGATCTCTTTCATGGAATAAGTGCCGCCTTTTAAAGTGGTTTTTTTCCAGGAAGCATGAGGGTCGAAAAGAGTAAGATCCTGCTGCGGGTCAAAGGTTTCCTCTGCCAGGGTGATGTAATCAGCTCGGATTTTGCCGCTTTCTTTGTCGTAAATGCGATATACGGTTTTGTTGCCCGGATTGGTGATCTTTACCGGGTTTTCAGACAATTTGATCTTAGGGATAAACTGTCCGTCTTCTCCGCAGATGGCGGCCAGTTTGTATACACCGCCAAAAGCAGGAGTGTTTTTGGAAGTGATGAGATTGGTTCCCACACCCCAGGAATCAATGCAGGCACCCTGAGAGAGGAGGGAGTCGATTAAATATTCGTCCAAGTCGCTGGAAGCGCAGATACCGGCATCGGTAAAACCTGCGTCATCCAGCATTTTTCTTGCCTTTTTGGACAGATAGGCCAGATCTCCGCTGTCCAGACGGATGCCGTACTTCTCCGGCATTTTGTTCTGCTGACGGAGTTCTTTAAAAACCTGGATAGCATGGGGCACACCGGAACGCAGGGTGTCGTAAGTATCCACTAACAGAGTGGTATTTTGTGGATAAAGCTCCGCATATTTGCGGAAGGCCGTTACTTCATCTCCGAAACTCATGATCCAGCTATGGGCGTGGGTGCCGAGGGCCGGAACATCAAAATCTTTGGCACATATCACATTACTGGTGCCGATGCAGCCTCCGATGACAGCTGCTCTGGCACCAAAAGTTCCGGCATCCGGACCCTGAGCCCGGCGCAGACCAAACTCCATGACACCGCCGCCCCTGGCTGCATAACAGACTCTGGCTGCCTTGGTGGCGATCAGGGACTGGTGGTTGATCAGGTTCAGAATAGCTGTTTCAACCAGCTGCGCCTCCATAATGGGAGCTACCACTTTTACCAGTGGTTCCATAGGAAATACCACACTGCCCTCAGGGATCGCATATATGTCGCCGGTAAAATGAAAACTTGCCAGATAATTCAAAAAGTCTTCGGAAAAACAGCCAAGTCCCCGGAGATAGTCAATATCATCATAATCAAAATGCAGACTTTTGATGTAATCAATGACCTGATCCAGGCCGGCACAGACAGCGTAGCCGCCGTTGTCCGGATTCTGGCGGTAAAACAGATCAAATACCACAGTCTCATTGGCGTGATTTTCAAAATATCCCTGCATCATTGTCAGTTCATAAAAATCAGTCAGAAGTGTAAAATTGCGATTATCCATGAATCTCCCTCATTTCTGGAAAAAATTTTACATTTATTGTAATGATTTGCCCGGATTGTGTCAAGACAGAGCTAAAAGAAGCCGCATGAACTGAGGATATGTCACATATACATAGACCACAGGAGGTATTGAAAAATGGCTGATAAAATAAAAAAGATCCGGGGCAGATGGTGGGTTATGTTTCTGGCAGCGGCAGTGCTTGGCGGTGTTGTGTGGTGCCTGAATCTGTATGGCCATCACCGGGAAACGTTGAATCTCACCAAAGCCGGTTCAAAAGAGGTGATCGTTATCGATCCGGGACACGGCGGGGACGATCCGGGGAAAGTGGGGGTGGGTGGAAGTCTGGAAAAAGATGTGAATCTTGCCATCGCAAAAAAACTTGCCCGGTATATGCAGAAAAGCGGTTATACCGTATATATGACCAGAGAAGGGGACGATATGCTGACAAAAGAGGGGATCCGCAGCAAAAAGATGCAGGATCTGACTGCCAGAGCAGAGAAAATCAAGGAATGGGATCCGGCTCTTGTTATATCGATTCACCAGAACAGTTATCCAAGGGAAGATATCCAGGGAGCCCAGGTGTTTTATTACAAGGAATCGGAAGAAGGAAAAAAACTGGCAGAGACGATTCAGGATCTACTGCGGTCAGGTCTGGATCCGGGGAATAAACGAGTGGCAAAATCCGATATGTCTTATTTTATGCTGAAAGAGTCCAAACAGCCTATTGTTATTGTGGAGTGTGGTTTTTTGTCAAATCCGCAGGAGGAAAAGAAACTCAGTGAAGAAAAATATCAGGATACAATCGTTCGATGTGTGGCAGAGGGAGTGGAAAATTTCTTGTATAAGTGGTAAAATTATGGTAAGATAATTTATTATGATTCTACAACTTGAGAATAGAAGGAATTGGTAAATGAAGACGAGATATATATCCTGGGACGAAGCCCTCGGTTATAAGAAAGATGAACTGGAATATGCGGCAGGAGTGCTGCGTGAAGGCGGCCTGGTTGCTTTCCCTACGGAGACCGTATACGGTCTGGGAGGCAATGGTCTGATGAAAGAAGCTTCCGTGAAGATTTATGAGGCCAAAGGACGTCCCAGTGACAATCCGCTGATCCTCCATATTAGCAGCAGACAGGAATTGGAGCCTATTGTCCGGGGAATCACGCCGGAAGCAGAAGCTTTGATGGAGGCTTTCTGGCCGGGACCAATGACTTTGATCTTTCAAAAGGCACCGGAGGTTCCTCTTGAGACCACAGGAGGGCTTGAGACGGTAGCGGTACGGATGCCATCTCATGCGGGCGCCAGAGAACTGATCCGTCAGGCCGGTGTTCCGGTAGCGGCACCCAGCGCCAACACATCCGGCAGGCCGAGTCCTACCAGGGCAGAGCATGTAAAAGAAGACCTGGATGGCAAGATAGATGTGATCATAGACGGAGGCCAGGTAGGGATTGGAATCGAGTCTACGATCATCGATCTTACGGAGGATGTACCGGTGATCCTGCGGCCGGGATATATTACCAAAGCCATGGCAGAGCAGGTGGTAGGAGAGGTCCGCATGGATCCGGGACTGTCAGGAAAGGACCCATCGAAGCATCCTAAAGCACCCGGTATGAAGTATCGTCATTATGCACCGAAAGCATCTATGGCAGTGTACCAGGGAGACAGAGAAAAAGTAATAAAAAAGATCTGCCGGGAAGCGGCTGGATATCCGGAGGATAAAGTGGGGATCCTTGCCACAGAGGAAACGAAAGATGCCTATACCTACGGACAGGTAGTTGTGGCAGGGTCCAGAAAAGATGGAACGATTGCCCATGGATTGTATGGGGCACTGAGAGAGTTTGACAGATTGGGTGTAGAGGTTATTTTGTCAGAGAGTTTTGCAGGAGAAGATAAGAGTGAGGCGGTTATGAACCGTTTATTGAAGGCAGCGGGGCAGCATATAGAATATTTGTAGGAAATACAAAGGCAGGTGGTTTACCATGGATTTTCAAAGAATCTTGTTTTTGAGCAAAGAAAATACCATATTGAGTCCTATGGCGGAATGGATCATGAAAAGTATTCTCATGGACAAATCCAAAGAGATCCTTTCCAGAGGGCTGGTTGTTTTGTTTGAAGAGCCTCAGAACAAAAAAGTGACAGATCTGCTTACGGTTCACGGAATTCCCTGTGAAGAAAAACTTTCCCGGGAATTTTCCGAAGAAGAAGTGGATGAGCATACATTGATCCTGACCATGAATTTCCCGGAGAAGGTAAAGATCGTGGAGGATTATGAACTGGAAGAAAATGTGTACACACTGAAAGAATTTGTAGGGGAGGAAGGTGATGTGCTGGATCCTTATGGGGGAGACGAAGATGCCTACGAAGAGTGTTACGCAGAACTGAAAGATTTATTGTATAAGGTTAAGAAAAAATTAGAATGGCAGTAGTTATTCGGATAGGAGGAAACTATGATTGCATTGGGAAGCGACCAGGCTGGTTATGAATTAAAACAGGAAATAAAAAAACATTTGGAAGAAAGAGGTCTTTCTTACAAAGACTACGGCAGTTACGACCCGGAACCGGTAGATTATCCGGTGTATGGAAAAAAAGTGGGACGAGCTGTGGCAGATGGTGAATGTGACAGAGGTATTTTGATCTGCGGAACCGGAATCGGTATCTCCATTGCGGCCAATAAGATCAAAGGTGTGCGGGCAGCGGTATGCAGCGACTGTTTCAGCGCGGAAGCCACCAGGCTTCACAATGATGCCAATGTGCTGGCACTGGGAGCCAGAGTGGTAGGAACCGGTCTGGCCATCAAAATTATAGACACATTTCTGGAAACACAGTTTTCCGGAATTGACAGACACAAGCGGAGAGTAGACATGATCGAAGAATAATCAGAAAGGATGATGGTAATGCTAGGTTTTATAGGTTGTGGAAATATGGCGCAGGCCATGCTGAAAGGGATTCTGCAAAAAGGATTGTATCAGAAGGATCAGATCATTGTTTCCAGAAGGAACGAAGAGGCCCTGGCACAGATCCACAGGCAGCTGGGTGTTGAGACTACGACGGATAACCGGAAGGTGGCTGAAAAAGCAGATGTGCTGGTGCTGGCTGTAAAACCATTCCAGTTTGAATCGGTGATCCGGGAGATCGTAGAATTTGTCAACATGAACACAGTGGTTATTTCCATTGCAGCCGGACAGAGTATTGCTGATATCGAAGGATTCTTCGGCAAAGAGATCAAGCTGGTGCGGACGATGCCCAATACACCGGCACTGGTACTGGAAGGTGCCACCGGTATGTGTTTTAACGAGCTGATGCAGGATGAAGAAAAGCAGATGGCCATTAATCTGTTTGAGAGTTTTGGCATCGTGGAAGTAGTCAGCGAGAACATGATCGATACAGTGATCGGTGTCAGTGGCAGTTCACCGGCGTATGTATTTATGTTTATTGAGGCCATGGCAGATGCGGCAGTGGCAGATGGCATGCCAAGAGATAAAGCCTACAAACTGGCAGCCCAGAGTGTGCTGGGAAGTGCTAAAATGGTGTTAGACACCGGCAGGCATCCGGGAGAATTAAAGGATATGGTTTGTTCTCCGGGGGGAACCACCATTGAGGCGGTGCGCGTGCTGGAAGAGAAAGGACTGCGCAGTGCGGTGATCGAAGGTCAGAAAGCCTGCGTCCGGAAAGCAAGAGAATTATGAGAAAAAGAGATAAGAAAAAGGAACATCGGGAGATTGCAAAGGCACTGGCCATGTTTGGCCAGATTGGCATCAGCATGATGACCTGCCTGGCAGTTAGTCTGGGAATCGGATACTATTTGGACAAGCTTCTTGGAACCCGTTTTATCATTATCATCATGATGGTTATAGGAATCCTGGCGGCTCTGCGGAGTATGCTGGTGCTGACCGGGGTGTATACCCCAGGATCGTCACAGGATGAAACAAAGGAGAGTGAGGATGAAGGAAGCAAAAAGAAGTCTGATTGAGGTGATCATCGGTATCTGGTTTCTGGCGGTTGTTGTGATCTTGGCCGGTGTTTTTTTCGTTCCATCAAAAATTCCCTATGTACTGGGAGAAGTAACAGGCAGTCTGGTTGCTACTTTGATGATGGTCCATCTATATCACTGTCTGGATCATGAGATGGATCTGAACCGCAAAAGTGCGGTGAATCATTCCAGATGGAATGGATTTTTAAGAGCATTGATAGAAATTGTCGTTTTGTTAGGCAGTTTTTATATAGCAGAGTGGATTATGCCATATACTGTTTTGGCTGGGTTATTCGGAAGAAAATTCGCCCCATTTCTTGTTCCGGTCATGGAACGGTTCCGACTAAGAAATGAGACAGGAGACTCTGCAATGATAAAATAGAGAAAGGAGAGTGATGGCGTGGAAAACAAGATAGACTTTTATGTGTATGGGTATCAAAAGCTTTTTGAAGTCGGTGGAAAAAGCGTATATCTTACTACTACACATGTTTGTCTGGCAATCGTATTTGCGATTCTGGTTATATTTGCGATCGTTATGAATCGAAAGATTGCAAAAGCAGATCCTACCAAGCCCCCGAAGGGGATACTAAATGTAATGGAAATGCTGGTAGAGATGCTGGACAACCTTGTTCACGACAACATGGGCAAAACCCTGGCGCCAAAGTTCCAGAATTACATTGGGGTTATTTTTATGGTGATACTTAGTTGTAACCTGGCGGGGCTGTTTGGTCTCAGACCTCCGACCGCAGATTATGGAGTGACGTTGCCATTAGGTTTGATTACATTTTTCATCATTCAGTATGAGGGAATCAAATGGCAGAAGTGGGGAAGGCTCAAAGGTTTATTTGAACCAATCTTTTTATTTTTTCCAATCAATGTAATCAGTGAATTTGCAACGCCGATTTCTTTGTCACTGCGTCTTTTCGCCAATATTCTGGCAGGAACGATGATGATGGCACTGATCTACGGATTGCTTCCGCATATTGCCACATTGATTTGGCCGGCAGCACTACATGCTTATCTGGATGTATTTGCCGGAGTGTTGCAGTCATATGTATTTGCCATGTTGACCATGGTATTTATTGCTAATGCTGCAGATATTCAAGAGGAATAGAAGAATCACAAATTGAAACAGTGCCAAAAGAGCACAGAAAGAGAGGAAATGAATATGGATTTTACACAGATTGCTTTAGCAGGTAAGTATATTGGAGCAGGACTTGCTGTTATTACCGGACTTGGAACCGGTATTGGACAGGGTATTGCTGCCGGTTATGGTGCCAGTGCAGTAGGCCGTAACCCGGGCGCAAGAGGAAACATCATGTCAACTATGCTTTTAGGACAGGCCGTAGCCGAGACATCCGCTTTGTATGGTCTGGTCGTAGCCATGATCCTGCTGTTCGTAGTATAATCGACAGTCCATTCCAGATAAATGAGAAAGGAGGATTGTTGATTTGGATAGAATTTTTAACCTGGACCCACAGCTTCTGTTTGACACAGGCGTGACTTTGGTAGCCATGTTTTTCCTGTTTGTGCTGCTGTCCTATCTTTTGTTTGATCCGGCCCGAAAAATGCTGGAGAAAAGAAAAGCGTTTATTCAAAGCCAGTTAGATGAAGCGGCTGAGACAAAGGCAGATGCCATGAAGCAGAAAGAACAGTATACAGAAGCTTTGTCCAAAGTGGAGGAAGAATCGGCTGAAATGATGGCAGCAGCCCGGAAAAAGGCAAAAGCCAGAGAGACCGAGATCGTAGAGGCGGCCAATGAGCAGGCTCACCGGATCCTGACACGGGCGGAAAAGGAAATCTCGCTGGAGAAAGACAAGGCCCGCGACGATATGAAGCAGGAGATGGTACAGATTGCTTCTGCTATGGCTGGTAAGTTTGTATCCCAGTCTATGACAGAAGAGATGCAGGCGCAGTTGATCGACGAGACATTGGAAGAAATGGGTGATGAAACATGGCAAAAGTAATTTCAAAAGTGTATGGAGATGCCTTGTTTTCATTGGCATTAGAGAATGATAAACTAGACACCATCTGGGAAGAGGTGCGTATGACCCGGCAGATCCTTTCGGAAAATCCGACTTTTGTTAAGACCATCTGTCATCCGGAGATCACAAAACAGGATCAGATAAAACTGTTGGATGATGCTTTCAAGGGAAAAGTATCAGACGAAGTAATGGGATTTTTCCATGTTTTAGCGGATAAAAAACGTTTAAAAGAACTGGATGCCGTACTGGAATATTTTGACCGCAGTGCCAAAGAATATAAAAAGATCGGTGTGGTGTATGTCACCGTACCAATGGAACTGACGAAAGCCCAGCAGGATAAGATCCGCGAAAGGATTTTGGAAGTGTCTTCCTATGAAACACTGGAAATGCATGTGGAGACGGATGCGTCTCTGCTTGGGGGTATGGTTATTCGGATCGGGGATGAGATCTTAGACAACAGTATTCGCAGTAAAATGGAACATATGGCAAGAAAGATCAATCAGATAAAATTGTCTAGTTAGAAAGAAGGTGTGCATTTACATGAATTTAAGACCTGAAGAGATCAGTTCTGTGATCAAAGAGGAAATAAAAAAATACAGTACCGAATTTGAAGTAGATCATGTTGGTACCGTAATTCAGGTTGCTGATGGTATTGCGCGTATTCATGGTTTAGAGAAAGCAATGCAGGGAGAACTGTTAGAGTTCCCTCATGAAGTATATGGAATGGTAATGAACCTGGAGGAGGACAATGTTGGTGCGGTTCTTCTGGGTGACAGTGCCAATATTAACGAAGGGGATATGGTTAAGACCACAGGCCGTGTAGCAACGGTTCCGGCAGGAGATGCTATGCTGGGAAGAGTTGTCAACGCATTGGGACAGCCGATTGACGGCAAGGGTCCGATCAAGACAGAGACACTCCGCCCCATCGAGCGTGTTGCTTCCGGTGTTATTTCCCGTAAATCCGTAGATACGCCATTACAGACAGGAATCAAAGCAATCGATTCCATGGTACCCATTGGAAGAGGCCAGCGAGAACTTATTATCGGTGACCGGCAGACTGGTAAAACAGCCATCGCCATTGATACCATTATTAATCAGAAAGACCAGGATGTGCTGTGCATTTATGTGGCCATCGGACAGAAGGCATCTACTGTGGCCAACCTGGTAAAAACGCTGGAAGAAGCCGGCGCAATGGACTATACAACTGTAGTGGCAGCTACTGCCAGTGAGCTGGCTCCGTTGCAGTATATTGCACCATATAGTGGATGTGCCATCGGTGAGGAATGGATGGAGCAGGGCAAAGATGTTCTGATCGTGTACGATGATCTGAGCAAGCATGCAGCTGCTTACCGTACCCTGTCCTTGCTGTTGCGCAGGCCGCCAGGACGAGAGGCTTATCCGGGAGATGTTTTTTATCTTCATTCCCGTCTTTTGGAGCGTGCAGCCAGATTGTCAGATAAGTTGGGCGGCGGTTCACTGACAGCTCTGCCGATTATTGAGACTCAGGCAGGGGATGTATCCGCATATATCCCAACCAACGTAATCTCTATTACAGATGGACAGATCTACCTGGAGACAGAGATGTTTAACTCCGGTTTCCGTCCGGCAGTCAATCCGGGTCTGAGTGTGTCCCGTGTAGGTGGTTCAGCTCAGATCAAGGCAATGAAAAAAATTGCCGGATCCATCCGTATCGAACTGGCACAGTATCGCGAACTGGCAGCATTTTCCCAGTTTGGATCCGATCTGGATGCAGAGACAAAACGCCAGCTGGATCAGGGTGAACGAATCCGCGAAATCCTGAAACAGGGACAGTATGCACCGTTACCGGTATGGTATCAGGTAATTATCATTTATGCGGCAACCAAGCAGTATCTGCTTGACATTGCAGTAGAAGATGTATTGGCTTTTGAAAAAGGACTGTTTGACTATCTGGATAGTAAACATCCGGAGATTCCGGCTGCCATCCGCGATGACAAGGAGATCAAAGAGGAAACTGAGGAACAGTTGAAGAAGGCAATTGAAGAATTTAAAGAGTCTTTTTTGAAAGAAAACAATAAATAGAGAGGTGTGATGTTATGGCTTCTATGAGAGACATTAAACGCCGAAAAGAGAGTATAACCAGCACCTCACAGATTACCAAGGCAATGAAACTGGTTTCTACCGTAAAATTTCAGAAGGCTAAAGATCATGCAGAGGAGACCAAACCGTATTTTCAGAAGATGTACGAGACGGTTTCCCATATGTTAGCCAGTGTTGGTGACCAGTGCAGCCACCCGCTGCTTCGGAAAGTGGAAAAAGACGGACCGATAAAGAAGGGAGTCATTTTGATCACTTCCAACCGGGGGCTGGCAGGGGGCTATAATTCCAACATTGTAAAATTGGTTACCAGAGGAGATTTTGACAAGGAGCACACAGTCATCTACCCGGTAGGAACCAAGGGACTGGATGCCATGAAACGGCTGGGATACCACTGTGAAGGGGATTATTCCGAAGTGATCAACAAACCTATGTTTTGTGATGCTGTTTCTCTTGGCAAGACAGTGATGACAGCGTTGGAACAAGGTGACATTGACGAGGTATATCTGGCATACACCGTATTCAAAAACAGTGTGACACAGATTCCTACTCTTATGAAGATTTTGCCGGTGGATCCAGAGCAGACAAAACCGGAAGAGGAAGAAACAAAGAATGCGAAAGTGCTGATGAATTATGAACCGGGAGAGGAAGAAACTCTCGGATATATTATTCCGCTGTATATGAACAGTCTGATCTTTGGAGCTATGGCTGAGGCGGTTGCCAGTGAAAATGGTGCCCGTATGCAGGCTATGGATTCCGCTACCAGTAATGCAGAGGAAATGATAGAAACCCTGGGATTACAGTATAACCGTGCAAGACAGGCAGCGATTACCCAGGAATTGACAGAAATCGTAGCTGGTGCATCGGCTATCAGCTAGAAAGGCAGGTAGATAATGGCAGAGAACAAAAGTAAAAGTCTCGGCACAATTACCCAGATTGTAGGCGCCGTTCTGGATATTCAGTTTGAAAATGGACAGCTGCCGGAGATCAACGATGCCGTTGAGATCCACAGAACAGACGGTGATACCCTGGTTGTGGAAGTAGCACAGCATCTGGGAGATAATACAGTCCGCTGTATCGCCATGGGACCGACAGATGGTTTGGTTCGCGGTATGGAAGCGGTATCAGAAGGGGCACCGATCCGGGTGCCGGTAGGTGAGGAAACACTGGGCCGCATGTTCAATGTGCTGGGAAATCCTATTGATGAAAAAGAGGCTCCCGCAGTAAAAGAATACAGCCCGATCCACAGAAAAGCACCTACATTTAGTGAACAGTCTACAGAATCAGAAATCCTTGAGACAGGTATCAAAGTAATCGACCTTCTGTGTCCTTATCAGAAAGGTGGTAAGATTGGTTTGTTTGGCGGCGCCGGTGTAGGTAAGACCGTACTGATCCAGGAGCTGATCACAAATATTGCTACAGAGCATGGTGGTTATTCTGTGTTTACCGGTGTTGGAGAGCGTACCCGAGAAGGAAACGATCTTTACTACGAGATGATCGAATCCGGTGTAATCGATAAAACAACCATGGTATTCGGACAGATGAATGAGCCGCCGGGAGCCAGAATGAGAGTTGCTCTGACTGGTCTGACCATGGCAGAGTATTTCCGTGATAAAGCAGGAAAAGATGTGTTATTATTCATTGACAACATCTTCCGTTTTACCCAGGCAGGATCTGAGGTGTCCGCTTTGCTTGGCCGTATGCCAAGTGCCGTAGGATACCAGCCAACCCTGCAGACAGAGATGGGTGCCCTGCAGGAGCGTATCACATCTACGAAAAATGGATCCATTACTTCCGTACAGGCCGTATATGTGCCGGCGGATGACTTGACGGACCCGGCTCCGGCAACGACATTTGCCCATCTGGATGCCACTACCGTACTGGATCGTTCCATCGTGGAACTTGGTATTTATCCGGCGGTAGATCCACTGGCATCTACATCCCGTATGCTGGATCCAAGAATCATTGGTGAAGAGCATTATAAGGTAGCACGAGGTGTACAGGAGATCCTTCAGAAATATAAAGAACTGCAGGATATTATTGCAATTCTTGGTATGGATGAACTTTCGGAAGACGACAAAGTTCTTGTAAACAGAGCCCGTAAAGTACAAAGATTCCTTTCACAGCCATTTAATGTGGCGGAGCAGTTTACCGGACTGCCGGGTAAGTATGTGCAGATTGAAGACACCATCCAGGGATTCAAAGAAATTCTGGAAGGACGTCATGATGATATTCCGGAAAACTACTTCCTGAATGCAGGCAGCATCGAAGATGTGGTTGAGCGTTATAAAAATGCTCATAATGCATAACGGAAAGGAGTGTTTGAATGGCGGGTGCAAATACTTTTAAGCTGGAAGTGATCACCCCGGACCGGATTTTTTATACAGGAGAGGCGCAGATGGTAGAACTTACCACTACGGAAGGTGATGTGGGAATTTATGCAGAGCATATTCCTATGACAGCCATTGTGGCACCGGGAATCCTTACGATCACAGAAAGCAAGGATTCGGTGAAAGAAGCTTCTTTGCTGGAAGGATTTATTGAGATCATGCCGGATCAGATCACGATCCTGGCCCAATCATGCGAGTGGCCGGATGAGATCGATGAGAAGCGGGCCCAGAAGGCCAGAGAGCGTGCAGAGCGACGATTGCAGCATGCCGATGACCGGATCAATATAGCCCGGGCAGAACTTGCCTTAAAAAAATCCATTATCCGACTGGGATTGTCCCAATCCGGACGAAAAGAGTAAGAAGATAAGGTGGCTGAGGAAACTTGGCCACCTTTAAAATTGAGGAGGAAGAGATATATGAGAAAATGGAGTTTTCTGCTGATACTGACAGGATTTGTGCTGTCCCTTATGTGTTCTGTATCCAGTGACGCAAAAGAGTACTCTTATAAGGGAGAGACGTTACATTTTTCCAAGGGAGTATTGAGAAACTATAAGGGAACGCTGTGTCTGGCTGTCTCCGAAAAGAACTGCAAAGAACTGCCGGGGATCCGATGTGAGTATGTGGAACAGGCACCTTGTGTCAGAATCAAGAGTCAGAATCATGTGGCCACGGTTTTTGACGGAGAAAAAAGAATTTATGTAGATGGTAAACAGGTGCATTTAAGCCAGGCAGCCAAAGAACTGCCAAACAAAAAGAACCGCATCATGCTGGTCCCTTTTGAAGAACTCTTAAAGGCTTTGAATATACAGTGCCGGACAGAAAAAAACGGCAGGAAGGTAGTGCTGAAAAAGGGAAAATACGATTATCATGGCAAAACCACCCGGACTACTTATAAATATTCCTTTGCCACTTACATAAAAAAACAGTATAAGCGGACTAACCAGGCCTCTAAAAAGGAATATAAGAGACTGTTAAAGAGCAGTGGGGATGTAACGGACCGTTTTCAATATATGAGGGTTGACACGTTCCGGGAGATCGATCCGGAAGTTTTCTACGGATATTACAACAATCAGATCGAGATCTATTGCCGGATCAATAAAATGAGTAAGAAGAAAAGTGTTTTATATGGCAGAAAAAATGCAAAGGCCCTCTTAGGAGCGGCAAAAAAATACAATCTGGATCCGGTTTATTTTGCCTGTCAGACTTTTTTAGAGTCTGCTTACGGAACCAGTACCCTGGCAAAGGGACATAAGATTGGCAAAAAGAAAGTATATAATTTATATGGAATCAAAGCATATGACAATAATCCGGAGAAGTACGGATTCCGCTATGCAAAGAAAAAAGGCTGGACCAGCATCAGCAAGGCGCTGGAAGGAGCGGCTGCCTATCTGTCCAGTGGCTACATCCACAGCAAATACAAACAGAATACCATTTTTAAGCTTCGCTACACGCCAAATAAAGGTCTGTGGCATCAGTATGCATCGGATCCGTTTTATGCGGAAAAAATCGGGGGAAAATATCAGGAAATGAGCGTGTGCTATAGCCAGGGAGCAAAATATCTCTACGACATGCCTCGCTATCGGTAAAGAAGACAAAAGAAAAGGCAGGAGTCTAGGGGAACTCCTGCCACACTAAAGGGATATATGATTAAATTAAACTAGCAAGCTTCTTAAGATGGGTCTATAATAACACGATTGTATTAGAGAATCAAGAAACTATGCATTAAATAAATATTAAATGATTTACAAGGCATCTTCATTTTCTTTTTATACATAAAGAAGGCCGTAATTAACCATTGTCAAAGCTTTTGGCAGCGTTTATAATTTATCATATCAGTGGAAGAGAGGTGGCAGCGTATGAAATTGAAAAGGATAGGAGTGTGGATCTGTCTGTTTGCCGTAGGGATGCTTTTACAGCCCCGGGAAGACATTTCCGCCAAAACAGTGATCGAGCCGACACAGGCGTCAGGAACGGCAGTAGAGGAAAATGAAATGTGCATCATAGATTATTCCCATGCAAATCTTGGCTATGTAATGATAAAGTACAAACAGAGTTTCAGTAAAACCATTAAAGTGCAGGTCTTTGCAGGAAAAAACACGGACAGTTATAAGTACAACATAAAGCCGGGGCGCTACGAGGTGATCCCGCTGACGGAAGGAAACACGACTTATAAGATTACGGTAAATACCCAGACAGAGGGAAATACCTATCTGGTCGTTATGAGTAAGACCATCCAGGTAAAACTGAAAAACCAGTTTGTTCCTTATATTCGTCCTAATCAGTATGTAAACTATAATAAGAAGACAAAAGTGGTAAAAAAGGCAGCCAGGATTACAAAGAAAAGCAAGACAGAACTGGCCAAAGTAAGGAAGGTTTACAAATATGTGATTTCCCAGTATAAATATGACCGCAAGCTGGCGAAAACCGTAAAAAATGACTATCTGCCAAATCTGGATCAGATCTACAAAAAGAAAAAAGGGATCTGTTTTGATTATGCAGCCGTCATGACAGCCATGCTGCGGAGCCAGGGGGTTCCTACAAAACTTGTGATTGGTTACACCGGCAATGCCTACCATGCCTGGGTAAATGTGTATTCAAAGAAAAAGGGCTGGATCACCGGAGCTATTTATTTTAACGGGAAAAAATGGAAATTAATGGATCCTACCTTTGCATCTACCAGTAAATCCAGCAAAAGTATTATGAAATACATTGGAAACGGACGAAATTATAAGAAGAAATACAGTTACTAAGCAGGAAATGAGGGGAAAGATGAGAAGAAAGGTCATGAGTCATGAAAGTGTATCGGCATTCTGCCTGGAAATGGCATTGCTGGTACATGCCGGAATATCAGCAGAAGACGGTTTATATCTGCTTGCAGAGGATGCGGCAGATGCAAAAGAGGAAAAAATGCTGACAGAGATGGCGCAAGTGCTTGGTGAGGCAGAACCGTTATCCCAGGCTGTCCGTCGGGCCGGTGTTTTCCCAGCTTATGTGGGAGATATGATAGAGACAGGGGAGCAGGCAGGCCGGCTGGAGGAAAGTCTCCGGTCGCTCTCGGCGTATTATGACCGCCAGATGCAGTTAAATAATGAGATCCGCAGTGCGCTGTTATATCCGGTAGTTTTAATGCTCCTGATGCTGGTGATCATTCTGGTGCTGTTGATTAAGGTGCTGCCGGTATTTAACCAGGTGTATGAACAGCTGGGAGGTACCATGACAGGGGCGGCAGCGGTGCTGTTGAATCTGGGGGACAGACTGGGAACGGTAATGCCTGTGATCTGTGTGGTATTGGGAGTGATCCTGGCACTGGGACTTTTTATCGGTCTGTGTCCGGTTACCAGAGGATTTGTGGTGAGTTTGTACCAGCAGTTGTTTGGAAGCAGGGGAATAGGCAGGAAGATGTCCCAGGCCAGATTTTGTTCAGCCATGGCTATGGGGATGAAGAGTGGGCTGAATACGGAGGATGCCTTTCGCAACGCAGTGAGATTTCAGAATAAAAATAAAAAGATAAAGAGGCAGCAGGATGCATGTCTCAATATGCTGGACCAGGGAGAATCACTGGCGGAGGCTTTCCGGCAGAATCATATGCTTAGCAGAAAGTACTGCCGTATCCTGGATCTTGGAACAAAAAGCGGTACAGCAGACACGGCTATGGAAGAGATTGCAAGGAGAATGGAAGAATCGCTGGATCAGCAGTTACAGCAGAAAGTGGGCCGGATCGAGCCTACCATTGTAATCCTTACTTCCATTCTGGTAGGAGTGATCCTGATGGCTGTGATGCTTCCGCTGATTCATATTATGTCTTCCATCGGATAGTGAAATGAGGCGGATGAGATGAAATTACAGATAGTTTTTAACGGAATAAAGATCATAGTGCTTCTGGCAGTGCTGGTGTCACTGGGGCTCTTTCTCTGGAGGGGAAGTATTTCCCTGACAAAGGGAGAGGCTGGAGAGAGTTTAAAGCAGCTGGAAACCTCCATCCGTAAGGCCACTATGCTGTGTTATGCCGCGGAAGGGGTGTACCCGCCGGATCTGCAATACTTAAAAGACCATTATGGGATCCAGATCGACGAGGATAAGTACGCAGTTTTTTATGAGGTACAAGGCAAAAATCTCATGCCCAGCATTACGGTGATGGAATCCCAGTTACATTAGGAGGAATCGTTATGTGCGAAGCACATAATTAAAAATCGGTTCCGACGACCTGCCGCCGAGCGAAAGGGAGGGGGCGATACAGATTGAACCAGGAGGAATCAGGATGAAATGGAAAGAACAAGGTCATACCATAGAAAATGTATTTGTACTGGTACTCTTTGTCCTGTTCGCAGCCGGAGTGACCGGGGTGCTGGCACTGGGAGCCGGCAGTTATAAAAAACTGGTAAAACGGGATACAGATAATTATAACAAGCAGATCCTGACTACCTATATTTCTGCCAGGATCCAGAGTAATGATGTGGAGCAGGGGGTAGCCATCGGAGGTTTTCAGAAGGCAGAAACGCCGGATGGTATCCAGACACTGCATTTATATGAGGAACATAAGGATGGGGTATACGATACCCGGATTTATTATTATAAAGGTCAGATCTATGAACTGGCCACATTGAAAGGGGTCTCTTTGGAATATAACGCCGGAACACCGATCATGGAAGCAAAGGGGCTGGCTTTTTCCAGGAAAGGGAACCGGATCATTGTAGAAGCAACGGATGTGGATGGTAGCTGTCAGCAGGTCAGTGTGACTCTCCATGGAAACAGTTAGGGGCGATAAGGTGAAAGCATATACAAGAAGTAAGGCGCCTTTGGCGCTGATGGAACAGTTGATCATGATTCTGGTATTCGCAGCGGCGGCCGCCGTATGCGTGAGGGCATTTGTGTACGCCAGCCAGCTGTCCAAAGAAGGCAGTGACAGACAGCTGGCGCAAAACGACTGTCAGACCCTAACGGAGTGCCTGAAGGCGGAAAAAGGAAACTGGCAGGCTTTGTCAGAGGATCTTTCCATGAAAGAAATCAAAGAAGGCCGGTATGAATTTTCCTTTGAGAAGGATGGCATCGTGGTGACGGCTACAGAGACAGATTCGGATGAACAGGTGGGCAGGGCGCACCTGGAAGCAAAGAACCAAGGGCAGAAGACGGTGTATCAAAGAGACATTGTCTGGCAGAAGTGAGGGGACTATGAAAAAGAAATTTAATCTTACCTCCGTAGGAGGCAGTTCAATTCTTACTATATTTGGTGTTTTGATGCTGATCGTATTTGCCTTGCTGTCACTTTCTACTGCCAAGGCAGACCGAAATCTGGCAGACCGGACCTGGCAGGCAAAAGAAGCTTATTACAAGGCAGACCGGGAAGCAGAGGAGATCCTTGGCAGACTGCGGGCAGGAGAAGTACCGGAAGGCGTTACAAAAAATGGAAAACAATACTCTTATAAATGCTCGATTGATGACAACCAACAGTTACAGGTGGTTGTGGAAATAAGTGGTAAAGATTACCGGATCAAACAGTGGAAAAAAGTGTATACCGGAGACTGGCAGGGGGATAACTCCATTGAGGTTTTTGGCGGGGTGCAGATTGATGATTAAGAAAGAAGGGAAAAAAGCATGACAAGTTTGGAAGAGGTACTGAGTAAAGCGGTAAAAGACAGTGCATCGGATATTTTTATTGTAGCAGGAGGTTATTTGAGCTACAAGGTGGATGGAGAGATCCGGTCTATGGATGAATCCATGAAGCTGACCCCTACAGAGACCAGTTATTTTATTGATGAAATATACAGTTTTGCCAAACGGTCGAAGGAGTATTATCTGCAGCAGGGAGATGATGATTTTTCCTTTGCTATAGGAAAACTTGCCAGATTTCGTGTAAATACATATATGCAGCGTGGTTCCCAGGCGGCGGTGATCCGCGTGGTTGCTTTTGACATACCGGATTATAAAGAACTGGATATTCCGGATGGCATCATGGAACTGGCAGAACTGAAGCATGGTATGGTGATCATATCCGGAACAGCCGGCAGTGGTAAGTCTACGACCCAGGCCTGCATCATTGATGCCATTAACCGCACGAGAGAGGCGCATATTATTACGCTGGAGGATCCGATTGAGTATCTTCATGCAGATAAACAGTCTATTATCAGTCAGAGAGAGATTGCCATTGATACGAAAAATTACCTGACTGGGCTGAGGGCCTGCCTGAGACAGGCACCGGATGTGATCTTGCTGGGAGAAATGAGAGATGCAGAAACTATCCGTACCGCCATGACAGCAGCAGAGACAGGACATCTGGTTATTGCCACCCTTCATACAAAAGGGGCGGTCAACACCATTGATCGTATTGTGGATTCTTTTCCGGCAGACCAGCAGGATCAGATCAAGATCCAGTTGTCACTGGTGTTGGATTCTATTGTGTCCCAGCAGCTGCTTCACAAAGGGGAAGGAGGCATGATCCCAGCTTTCGAGGTCATGAAGAACACTCCGGCCATTCGGAATTTGATCCGCGACAGCAAAAATTACCAGATCGACAATATCATCCAGACCTCCGGCAGCCAGGGAATGATATCCATGGATCAGTACATACTGAACCTGTATCAAAAAGGACTAATATCCGGGGAGACGGCTTTGCAGGGAGCGGTAAATCCAGAACAGATGGCCAGAAAAACCGCTACAAAATAATCTGCATAAAACAAATCATGTAAAATAAAAACTTCCGGTCAGGATTTTTATCCCGGCTGGAAGTTTTTTATGGTTCATATACGACACCAAATAGTTATCTAAAAGTACGAGTGTGTATTACAAGCACCTGTGTTTGGAAGATTATTTATTTTTCAGCATTTCGTCAATGGCTTTGGCTGCATCTTTACCGGCACCCATCGCGAGGATAACGGTAGCAGCACCTGTTACGGCATCACCGCCGGCATATACACCGTCACGGGTAGTCAGTCCGGAATCATCACGGGTTACGAGACAGCCGTATTTGTTGGCATCCAGACCTGGTGTGGTGGAACGGATCAATGGGTTCGGGCTGGTTCCGATGGACATGATAACAGAATCTACATCCAGAACAAACTCACTGCCTTCTTTGGCAACCGGACGGCGGCGTCCGCTTTCATCTGGTTCGCCCAGTTCCATTTCGATACATTTGATACCGGATACAAGACCTTCTTCGTCGCCAAGAATCTCTACCGGATTGTTCAATGTCTTGAAGATGATACCTTCTTCCTCGGCATGTTCTACTTCTTCTTTACGGGCAGGAAGTTCTTCCATGCCGCGTCGGTATACGATGTAAACTTCTTCCGCACCCAGTCGTTTGGCACTGCGGGCAGCATCCATAGCTACATTACCACCGCCGACAACAGCCACTTTTTTAGCGTGCTGGATCGGTGTTTTGCTTCCTTCTTTGTATGCTTTCATCAGATTGATACGGGTCAGAAATTCGTTGGCTGAGTATACGCCCTTGAGACTTTCGCCCGGAATATTCATAAATCTTGGAAGACCGGCACCGGATCCGATGAAGATAGCTTCAAATCCCATATCAAACAGCTCATCAATGGTAAGAACTTTACCAATGACCATGTTGGTCTGAATGGAAACGCCAATGGCTTTCAGGTTGTCGATCTCTTTCTGTACGATAGCTTTTGGAAGACGGAATTCAGGGATTCCATATACCAGTACACCACCAGCCAGGTGAAGTGCTTCAAAAATAGTCACTTCGTAACCAAGTTTAGCCAGATCTCCGGCAGCCGTCAGACCACTAGGACCGGCACCGATAACAGCGACTTTGTGTCCGTTTGGCTCTGGCTTTACAGGAGTTTCTGTGCTGTGCTCACGGTGGTAATCTGCTACAAACCGCTCCAGACGGCCGATACCAACCGGCTCACCCTTGATACCGCGGACACATTTTCCTTCACACTGGGACTCCTGTGGGCACACACGGCCGCAGACGGCAGGAAGGGAAGTGGATTTGGAAAGGATCTCAAAGGCACCATCCATGTCTTCATTGGCAACCCGCTCGATAAAAGCAGGAATGTCGATGCGTACCGGGCAGGCACTGACACAAGGTTTGTGTTTACAGTTCAGGCAGCGGCGGGCTTCGCTGACTGCCATATCATATGTGTAGCCAAGAGCTACCTCGTCAAAGTTTTTATTTCGAATGTCCGGATCCTGAACAGGCATAGGACATTTGTTCATATCCATGTTTCTTTCAGCCATGATTACTGGTCTCCTTTCTTAAGCAGATTGCATGCTTCTTCCCGGGCGTGAGTTTCAAATTCTTTGTACATGGTGCCACGGTGCATTGCTTCATCAAAATCTACCAGATGACCATCAAAGTCTGGTCCGTCTACACAGGCAAACTTTGTTTCGCCACCTACGGTGAGACGGCATCCGCCACACATTCCCGTACCATCGATCATGATCGGGTTCATGCTGACAACGGTTTTGATGTCGTATTTTTTTGTAGTAAGACAGACGAACTTCATCATGATCAAAGGTCCGATGGCGATTACTTCGTCATACTGGTTCCCTTCCCCAATGAGTTTTTCTAAAGCGTCTGTTACGAGACCTTTTTCGCCATAGCTTCCATCATCTGTCATCATCACCAGTTTGTCGCTGGCAGCTTTGAACTCATCCTCCAGGATTACAAGATCCTTGTTACGGAATCCTACGATGGCATGGACTTCTGCACCCATCTCATGAAGTTTCTTAGTAATAGGATAGGCAATAGCACATCCTACACCGCCGCCTACAACGGCCACTTTCTTTAATCCTTCTGTGTGAGTCGGAACGCCCAGTGGACCTACGAAGTCATGAATGTAATCCCCTTCATTCAGAGTGTCGAGTTCCATGGTGCCAGCACCTACGATCTGATAAATGATCGTAACAGTTCCGGCTATACGGTCAAAGTCGGCGATGGTGAGAGGAATTCTCTCACTGTCTTCTTTGGCGCGGAAAATAATAAACTGTCCCGGCTCCGCTTTCTTGGCGATCAGCGGTGCTTCCACGGTTATTTTGGAAACCGTCGGATTCAGTGATTTTTTTTCTACAATTTTGAACATTATACGGTAATCCTCCATTCTGCTGCATACACAAAAGGTACACATGATTCTAAAAAATTCATAGCAGACTTTATTTTATCATAATTGAGAAGCAATTTCAATTATTAAAAAAATGTAAAAAAAGCCATTTTTTCGTACTTTTTATTGACAAAACAGTAGGCATGATGTATTCTGAACCTCGACAAGTGGTTTTGAAAACTACTTGCGGAAAAATGTCGAAAAATCGTTGTGCCTGCACTGTTTTGTAAATTTGCGAGGTAAGGCAGGTATGGCAGACAGAAATATAGAAAAATCAAAGCAGAAAGGAAGAGTTACATGAGTTTACAAAAAGGCGATATCGCAGAACCTTTTATTCAGGTGGAGGAAACAGCGGACGGAGTATTAAAAGACATTAAATTTGTCAATGACGATAATTTTAACTTCGCTTATGATGTAGTAGATAAACTGGCAAAGAAATGTCCGGACAAACGGGCAATGCTTCATATCTCCAAGGATGGAAAAGAGCGTTCATTTACATTCCATGATATGTCCCGCTATTCTTCTAAAGTAGCTAACTATCTTCAGTATCTGGGAATCCGCAAGGGTGACAGAGTTATGCTGGTTTTGAAGAGACATTACCAGTTCTGGTTTACAATCCTGGCTCTGCACAAGATAGGAGCGGTTGTAATTCCGGCTACCAATCTTTTGCTGAAATCCGATTTTGAGTATCGTTTCAAAGCCGGCAATGTAGATGCTGTGATCTGTACAGCTGACGGCCCGGTTTCCAGAGAGATCGACAAGGCAGCAAAAAGTTACAAAAATCTGAAAGTGAAGATCATGGTAGGAGCCAGCCGCAAGGGATGGCACAGTTTCAATAAAGAAGTAAAATACTTCTCAAGTCATTTCCGTCGTCCAACCGGTGAAAATGCAGTAGGTGGATCCGATCCATCCATTATGTTTTTTACTTCAGGAACTACATCCTATCCAAAGATCACCACACATAACTTTAAGTATCCTCTGGGGCATTATGTAACAGCCAAATACTGGCACCAGGTAGACCCGGACGGCATTCATTTTGCTATTTCCGATACCGGCTGGGGCAAGGCACTGTGGGGCAAGATCTACGGACAGTGGTTGTGTGAAGCATGCATCTTTACCTATGATTTTGATAATTTTGATGCCAAAGAGATCTTGCAGATGATCGAGAAATACAAAATCACTACTTTCTGTGCACCGCCAACTGTATACCGTGTAATGGTCCATATGAAATTAGATAAATACGATCTGTCTTCCCTGCAGAATGTAACAACCGCAGGAGAAGCCCTGAATCCTGAGATCTATGAGAAGTTTAAGGCAAAAACAGGCTTTACTATCATGGAAGGCTTTGGCCAGACAGAGACAACACTTTTGATCGGAAATCTGGTAGGAGACACACCGCGTCCGGGATCCATGGGCAAACCTACGCCACAGTATGATGTAAAGGTTATGCTGCCGGATGGCACACTGGCTGAGCCGGAAGAAGAGGGAGAAATTGTAATTCGCACCGAGGAAGGTGTTCCCAACGGCCTCTTTATGTGTTATTATGGGGATGAAGAAAAAACAAACAATGCCTGGCATGATGGATACTATCATACAGGTGATACCGCATATTATGATGAAGATGGATACCTTTGGTATGTGGGCCGTGTAGATGATGTGATCAAGTCCAGTGGTTACCGTATCGGACCATTTGAGATTGAGAATGAGATTATGAAACTTCCATATGTATTGGAATGTGCGGTTACTTCCGTGCCGGATCCGATCCGAGGACAGGCGATTAAGGCAAGTATTGTACTTGTAAACGGTCAGGAGGGAACCGATAAGTTAAAGAGCGAGATCATGAAATCTCTTAAGAAAAATATTGCATCTTATAAATGGCCTAAGATCCTTGATTTCACAAAGGAATTACCAAAGACGATCAGCGGTAAGATTCGCAGAAAAGAAATTAAGGAGAATGACTGGAATGAAAATGCAGATGAAGAATAGTCGTCTGGTTGTGACCGGTATGGGTGCTGTGACACCGATTGGTATCGGCGTAGATGCTTATTGGAACAATTTGGTCCAGGGTGTCTGCGGCGTGGATGCCATCACCCGTTTTGACACGGAAAACCTGCCGGTAAAGATTGCAGCTGAAGTGAAAGACTTTGATCCCCTTGCGTTTATGCCCAAAAAACTGACCCGCGAGATGGATGTATTTATGCAGTATGGTTATGCGGCAGCCATGGAGGCGATTGATATGGCAGGCGGCGACGATATTGCCAGTCCGGAGCGCATGGGTATTACAGTAGGTACAGCCCTTGGCGGCATTGCACCCATCGGGGAGACGCAGGATGGTATCAGCACCGGATTACACAAAAAGGTCAGCCCACGTTTTGTACCTAAGATTATAGGAAATGAGGCCGCTGCCCAGGTGGCGATCCAGAAAGGATACCGGGGACCAAGTCTGACCGTCAGTACGGCTTGTTCATCCGGAGGCGATGCGATCAGTACTGCCTGCATGATGCTTTTGTCCGGTCAGGCGGATGCTGTTCTCGCTATGGGAACAGAGTCTGCTTTGTCTCCGCTTTTTATTCTGGGACTTTCGTCGGCCCATGCTTTGTCTACCAACAATGACAACCCGAAAGGCGCAAGCCGTCCTTTTGATAAGGACCGGGATGGATTTGTCATTGGTGAAGGCGGTGGTGCCCTGATCATTGAGACAGAAGAGCATGCAAAAGAGCGGGGAGCCAGGATTCTTTGTGAACTGGCAGGTTTTTCAAACTGCACCGATGGATATCATGTGACCAGTCCACATCCGGACGGGATCGGAGCGGTATTCTGCATGGAACAGGCCATCAAAAACGCAGGTCTTTCCGTAGAGGATATTGACTACATCAATACCCATGGAACATCCACTCCAATGGGCGATCCCATTGAGACATCGGCTATCACCCAGGTGTTCGGAGAGCATGCAAAGGATATGGCAGTTACCTCTACTAAGGGAGCCACCGGCCATATGATGGGAGCAGGCGGTATCACAGAAGCGATTGCCTGCATCCAGGCGATCCGAGAGGGCATTGTACCGCCGACTCTGAATCTGGAGCATTTGGACGAAGCGTGCGCACCGTTAAATTATGTCCCGGAAGAGGCACAGAAAAAAGAAGTGAAGGCTGCTATGAGCAATTCTTTTGGATTTGGCGGCCAGAACAGCAGTGTGATTTTTAAGGCTTATTAAGCACAAGGAGGTATGAATTTATGGAATTTTCGCAGTTGATTGAGGAAAGAAGAAGTATTCGTCACTATGATGAAAGCAAAAAAGTAACGAAAGAGCAGATTGAGGAAATGGTGCAGGCAGCCATTCAGGCACCATCCTGGAAAAACTCTCAGACAGCCAGATATTATGCTGTTTTGTCCGAAGACAAACTGGCAGAATTATCTGAAAAGGGACTGCCGGAGTTTAACGCAAAAAATTCTGCCGGAGCATCTTTGATCGTTACAACATTTGTAGCAAATCGTGCCGGATTTAACCGTCAGGGTGAACCGGATAATGAAGCAGGCAACGGCTGGGGATTCTATGACTGTGGTCTGCACAATGAAAATCTGGTTTTGAAAGCCAAAGATATGGGGTTAGACACTTTGATCATGGGAATCCGTGATGAAAAGGCCATCCGTCAGGTATTAAACATTCCTGAGACAGAGATCATCGTAGCAGTGATCGCTGTGGGATACGCTTCAGAAGGTGCTGAAAAGCCAAAGCGTAAAGCACCGGAAGATATTTTGACAATTTTCTAAAAATAAGACAAGTTGAGACTATTTTTTCACAGAACCGTGGTTTCTGTGAAAGAGTAGTCTTTTTTTTTGCCCTTTTTCATATAGTGTAGAAAAAAGATGAGACAGACAAGGAGGATATGGCCATGGGTCTGATAAAACGAAATATTCACATGGATGGCTGCCGTCATGAAAATAAAACCATTTCACTGGATCAGGATTATAATATTCCGGATATGAAGCCGGATGCCAAAATGATCATACGGGAGCAGGGAGATATTGTAAATCTGGAGTGCCGCAGTATGGGAGAAAAGTTTGGCATAAAGGGGGAGATGTCGTTCCAGATTCTGTATACAGCGGAAGAAAACGGACAGCTTGCATGCCTGAGGGGCAGTATTCCCTTTGAAGAAACCCTGGCAGTAAAGATGGGAGAACGGGATGAGGATTACGAAGTGCAGGTCCGTGTGGAAAAATTAAATGTGCGTCTTATTAATTCCCGCAAGACAAACATAACAGCCATTCTGGGGATCGATCTGGTGGATCAGAAGGTCTGTGACAATATGATCTGCGTTGGTGTAGAGCCGGAGGAGGGGCTTCAGATCAAAACCAGAGAAGTAGAAGTCTCGGCCCTGGAGGCGGCCAGAAAGGACACATACCGGGTACGGGAGCAGTGGAGGCTGCCGGGTACCAGGGACAGCATTGGACAGATCCTGTATTGGGATATCCGGTTAGCAGAACTGGATTACCGCAGTCTGGAGGACGAGATCCAGTTAAATGGCCAGGCAAAGGTTTTTGTGGTATATGCCTCCGAAGGAGAGGATCCTGTGCCTAATATTTACGAAAATACACTGGTTATCGAGGGAAAACTGCCTTGCAGCGGGGCAAAACCGGAAATGGCATCCAGGATCACTTCCGCCATCGTCAGCAAAGATATTGGTGTGGAACAGGATGAGGACGGGGAAAACCGTATGCTGGAAGCAGAACTGGTCCTTGGGTTCAATCTGCGGATCTACAGCAAGGAAAGGATGAATCTGGTAACCGATCTTTACAGTACTGCCATGGAGTGTAAACCAGTGGTGGAGCATGCAGGATTTAAAACGCTGGTCACGGACAATAAGTGTCTGGAGCGGGTGCAGGGGGAGATCGGGATCCCCGGGAAAAAACCACTGCAGATATGGGATGTGTGTGGCACACTGCGGATTGACAATAAGGAGTTAAAAGAGGGCAATCTGGAAGTACAGGGAGTGATACCGGTAAAGATCGTCTACCGCAGAGACGACAGCAGTATGCCTGTCAACATGGCAGAAGGGGTAATCCCATTCCGCTATACCATCGAAGGGGGAGAGTTAAAAGAAGGCTGCCTTATGAACCTGCAAGGACGGATAGAGCAGATCAGTGCTTCCCTGGCAGGGGATGAGAAAGTCCTGGTCAAAGCAGTGGTGGGCCTGGAACTCATTGCGTTCTGGCCATCTACAGAGCCTATGGTGGTGGATTATGAGTGTGTGCCGAGAGACAGTGAATCCATGAACAGCCAGCCGGGAATGGTAGGATATGTGATGCAGCCCGGGGATACTCTGTGGGATGTGGCAAAGGAATACCACACAACGGTGGATCAGGTGTTGGAGATCAATAAAATGAATGAGGAAGAAGTGGTAAGCGGTGATATGCTTTTAGTCGTACCGAGATAAAAAAGAACCACACCCGGGAAGGAGACTTGTCTCTTCCCGGATGCGGCTTTAAAACCAGTATAAAACCGGTCTGGAAACTAGTTGGCAGCTTCTGTTGCAGCATCCGAACCGCCGTCACGCCAGTTTTGAAGTTTCTGTTTTGCAACGTCAATGGTCTTCTGGCAGATGTCAGGAAGCTTGTCGCCCCATGCCTTGGTGGCCTCATCAAATCCCTTTTCGATGGCAGAGATCATAGCATCTGCTTTGCCGGAATCGCCACCGCTCAATGCCTTGGCCATAGAAACAAGACGATCACTTGTCTGCTCTACGCCCCAGTAACCATCATCGCTGATGTCTTTCTGAGCCTGGATCTTGGTCTGCTCGTCAACCTGGATATCCTTAAACATATCAGAAAGAGAAATATATTTCTTTGCCTGATTGGATAACAGTTTGTTTACCAGATTCTGCAGCTGCTCATTTTTGCTGGACAACTCTTTTTTCATGCTGGCAACAATAGAAGAATAGTCGGTTACTTTGGTGCTGTTGTCCTTAGCAGATGAGGATGGCTCATATACAACGCCGGTATCCGCAGTCTTTTTTGTTTCCGTTTTGGAAGCGGTCTCCCTGGAAAAAGATGTGGATGGATAAGAATTTGAAACTCCACTGGTAATTCCATTTACACTCATTACAAATCCTCCTTTATTGGTCAAAAAAATTTTTGTTCTCTGTTACCTTATATATCGGCGTTTGCGGGGGAAATGATAATACTGGAAAAAAATTCCCTCTTTTATTTTGAAACCAAGTGTTATATAATGGCAAATAGCACCATATATAGTGTATGTGTGCAGGGGATATAACACTATATCGTAATGACAAAAATAAAGGGAAAAGACGAAAAACAGGTAAAAAACAAGAAAAGAGGCAAGGTAAAATGGGATCAGCAAAGAAAATCAGGGTTATCAAACGAAATGGAGAAGAAGTCGCATTTCATCTGTCAAAGATCGAAAATGCTATCGCAGCAGCCAACAAGGAAGTTGACAGGCTGCACCAGATGAATGACTACCAGGTGAAGGCGGTAGCCGAAAATGTTACAAAACAGATTGAGGCCATGACTCATGCCGTCCATGTAGAGGATATACAGGACATGGTAGAGACCGGTATCATGGAGATGAGGGGATATGAAGTAGCACAAAAGTACGTGCGTTACCGGTACAAGAGGGAACTTACCCGTAAATCCAACACTACTGACAACGGGATCCTGGCACTGATCGATAACATCAACGAGGAAGTAAACCAGGAAAATTCTAACAAAAACCCGGTGATCAACTCTACCCAGAGAGATTATATGGCAGGAGAGGTCAGCAAGGATCTGACCCGCCGTCTGCTGCTTCCAGCGGATATTGTAGAGGCACACGAAAAGGGGATCATTCATTTTCATGATTCGGACTATTTTGCTCAGAGAGAGCATAACTGTGACCTCATTAACCTGGAGGACATGCTTCAGAATGGAACGGTGATCAGCGAGACTATGATCGATACCCCACAGAGCTTTTTCACGGCATGTAATGTGACTACACAGATCGTAGCCCAGGTGGCCAGTAACCAGTATGGCGGACAGTCCTTTACTTTGTCCCATCTGGCACCGTTTGTAGATGTCAGCAGGAAAAAGATCCGCAAGCAGGTGCAGGAAGAGAGAGAAGAATGTGGAGAATCGCTGGATCCTGAGATCATTGAAAAGGTAACGGAGAAGAGACTTTTATCCGAGGTGAAAAGCGGAATACAGACCATCCAGTACCAGTTGATCACTTTGATGACTTGTAACGGACAGGCACCTTTTGTGACTATGTTTATGTATCTGGATGAGGTGCCGGAAGGACAGACCAGAGATGATCTGGCTATGATCATTCATGAAGTCCTTGTGCAGCGTATCAAAGGGGTCAAAAATGAAAAAGGCATCTGGATCACACCGGCTTTTCCGAAGCTTATTTATGTACTGGATGAGGATAATATTGACAAGGATTCCAAGTATTGGTATCTGACGGAACTGGCAGCCAAATGTACGGCAAAACGCATGGTGCCGGATTATATTTCTGCCAAGGTAATGCGTGAGTTAAAGTCGGGGGATGTTTATCCATGTATGGGATGCCGTTCTTTCCCGACGGTAGAAGACGGACAGCGTAATTCGGATGGAAGCCACAAATATTACGGCCGTTTTAACCAGGGGGTAGTGACTATCAACCTGGTGGATGTAGCCTGTTCATCGGAGGGAGATAAGGAAAAGTTCTGGAAGATACTGGATGAGCGTCTGGAACTGTGCCACAAAGCACTGAGATTCCGCCACGAAAGACTGTTAGGAACGGTTTCGGATGTAGCACCGATCTTGTGGCAGCATGGGGCACTGGCCCGTTTGAAAAAGGGCGAAAAGATCGATGAACTTTTATACAATGGTTATTCCACGATCTCTCTTGGATATGCCGGATTGTGTGAAATGTGCCACCGGATGGTAGGTACCAGCCATACGACGGAAGAAGGAAAAAAATTCGCCCTCAGTGTGATGCAGCATCTGAATGATAAATGTGCCCAGTGGAGAGAAGCTGAGAACATTGCCTATTCCGTATACGGAACACCGATGGAGTCTACCACTTATAAGTTTGCCAAGTGTCTGCAAAAGCGCTTTGGCGTTATTAAGGGCGTTACGGATAAGAATTACATAACCAACAGTTATCATGTCCATGTGACGGAAAATATAGATGCTTTCAGTAAGCTGAAGTTTGAATCTGAGTTTCAGAAATTGTCCCAAGGGGGAGCCATAAGTTATGTGGAGGTGCCAAATCTGCAGGAAAATACAGACGCGGTGCTGGCCGTGATGCGTTTTATCTATGACAATATTATTTATGCGGAGCTGAATACCAAGAGTGATTACTGTGAACAGTGCGGTTACGACGGCGAGATCAAGATCGTAACGGACGAGAAAGGAAAACTGGTGTGGGAATGTCCATCTTGCGGAAACCGTGACCAGAATACTTTGTTTGTAGCCAGAAGGACCTGTGGATATATAGGAACACAGTTCTGGAATCAGGGAAGAACCCAGGAGATCAAGGACCGGGTACTGCACCTGTAAGAAAAGAAAGAGATATGAAAGACCCCTGAAGGAAATGGATGAGAGTTCCGTTCCATCAGGGGTTTTTGCTTTACCGGTAGAGATCTGTAACAAAGGCAAAGCATTTAAAGGGCAGTTTGCGACAGACTGCTTTGGCGGCTTTGGCTTTGTCCAGATCATCAAAAATACCAAATACAGTAGGGCCGCTGCCACTCATGAGGGAGCCAAGGGCACCTTCCTGCATCATAGTTTCTTTGATCTTTGCAATCTCCGGATGAGCCGGGATTGTAACTGTCTCCAGTACATTACCAAGATTCTGGCACAGTGTTTTTAAGTCTTTTTTCTTCATACAGGTAATCATATAATCAATGTCCGGGTGTGGTGTATTCTCATCTAATACCAGATTGGTGTACACAAAACCGGTGGACACATGGATCCCGGGTTTGCAGATAAGAACATAGCAGTCCGGCATTTTTGGAATGGTGGAAATCTTTTCGCCAATTCCCTCGGAAAGAGCAGTCCCTTTTAAAATACAATAAGGAATATCGGCTCCCAGACGAACGCCTCGTTTCATGAGCTGGCGTTTGCTGAGACCCAGTTCGTACAGGTCATTCAGTGCCAGCATACAGGATGCGGCGTCGGTGCTGCCGCCTGCCATACCGGCAGCTACGGGGATCCGTTTATCTAACTGGATATCCAGTCCCCCTTCCAGCTTGTACTCATCCATCAGCAGTTTGGCACTGCGGTAAACCAGATTGTCCTCATTTACCGGAAGAAATCGCAGATTGGTAGTAAGCCGGATGCCCGGTTTGTCGGATTTCGTCAGTGTCAGCCGGTCAAAAAGCCGGATACTCTGCATGATCATTTTAACCTCGTGATAGCCGTCTTCCCGCCGGCGAAGTACATCCAGGCCGATATTGATCTTGGCCGGTGCATTGATCCAAATAGAATTCATCTGTTCACTCCCCTTTGTAAGTGTTTCGCACAAATTTTTATACTATTATAGCATAGGGGAAAAGGAGTGTGTCAAGTGTTCATTGTCAATTTCGATAGTTTCCGTAATGAGGCAGAAAATTTGGCGGTCCGTGGGCCGCTTTCGCTGGTTAAGTGCGTAGCGGTATGAGCACTGCAAATACCAGTGCTTCATACCGACGCACTTAAAACCCACTCCCCGCAGAAATTTTCTGCCTCATTACTGGAATATGAAAAGCGAACAGTAAATACTTGACACGGCTCTTTCGTTTATAGATTGAATATTTTTTTCTGTAGCGGGGATACTACTAAGTACCAAATTTGAAATCGAGGTATTTTTGTATGAAAAAGATCAGTTTTATTATATGTCTCTCTATTTTGACCATCTGTACCATAGCAGGTCTCAGGATCCGCAGGCAGCAGGCTCTTTCCCAGCAGCATATTGCCAGTCAGATCATAAGGCTTCATGTTATTGCTAACAGCGATGAAACGGCGGATCAGACCCTGAAAAAAGAAGTAAAAGACCAGGTTGTCACTTATCTTCGGAGCAAGATGAACCAAGCCGCATCCATCCAGGCAGCCCGTCAGGTAATCTGTCAGGAAATGGACGCACTGAAAGAGATTGCTGAAAAGAAAATCAGACAGGAGGGATATGATTATCCCGTGACGGTATCTCTTGGGACTACATATTTTCCTGTAAAAGAATACGGTGATATGGCTTTTCCCGCTGGTGATTACGAGGCACTCCGGGTTCAGATCGGCAAAAGCAAGGGGCGTAACTGGTGGTGTGTCATGTATCCTTCTCTGTGTCTGGTAGACGGCGTATACCAGACTGTGCCGGAAAATTCCAAAGACAAGTTGAAACAAGTTCTTTCCACCAGTGAATATCAGTCCTTAGTAGATGGCGGTGAGGATGTACAATTCCGCCTGCGGTTTTTTGACTGGCTGTTTTAAATGGACTTGATTTCAGCCCTGGATTGAAAGAACTGTATGATGAAATCCATTGTAGACGAAAACTTAGTATCTTTCAAGATGTTGGAGCAAAAAATATATGATTATGTTTGTGAACTTGGTCGCCTGATTACCAAACAGGTCCTTGAATCCTATGATGCCAAGTTGGCAGAAAGCCGTGACAAAAAGATCTATCGTGGAAAAGGAAAGCGGAAAACCAGTATCAAAAACGTGTATGGCGAAGTGGAGTACAGACGAACGGTATATCACACAAAAACCGAACAGGGAGAAAAGGCATATATCTATCTGTTGGATGAAGCCATGCAAATGGATAAAATGGTCTGATTTCAACCAATCTTGCAGAAAAGATAGCAATGACTGTAACAGAGGCACCTTATCGTGTAGCGGCAGAAACCATCAGCAATACATGCGGACAAACCATCAGTAGTAGTGGTGTCTGGAATATGATGCAGCGGCTGGGACAAAGAACAAAAAAAGCGAAGCAGTCTTGTCGAAAAAACAATGTTTGCCGGCATGGAATCCAGTCAGATATTTCATGAGAAAAGAGAGGCATTGATAGAGAAAAAATATAATGCGGATGAAATCCAGCAGAGGATTCTGTTTGTGTCAAGTAATCCTTGCAATCCTTTCAGTATTCCAGTGTTTCATGAGAAAAAGATTTAAAAAGCATGGGTTATAAGTGCGCCGGTATGAGGTGCCTGTATTATAGGCGCCCATACCGCTGCGTGCTTATGTAACGGAAGTGCCCATGCAAATAAACTTTTTCCCATTGAAACACGGAACCTGAAAAAAGTGCCAACGATTACTTGACACAAACGATGAGGCACTTTAGTTTGACACCATAGTGTTTGAATGGTAAAGTAGTAGGAGAGAAAATCACATTAGATTGGAGTACTATGAAGAAGGAAATTAAGATAAAAATAAAAGGAATCCATGAAAGCCCGGAGGGAGAAATTGAACCGGTAGAAGTGATCGCCCTGGGACAGATGTTTGACAAAGACGGATTTTTGTGTATCACTTACGAAGAAGCCATTGATGAAGGTGACGACGGTGTTGTGAGCAGGGTCAGCGGCAATCTTCTAAAGATCCGGGACGATCAGGTAGAGATCATCCGGGAAGGCCCGGCTAAAAGCCATATGGTCTTTGTACAGGGAGAAACTACGACTACTTATTATTACACAATGTACGGAGAGATGGAGATGGGAATACACACAGAGAACATCAATAAGGTGTTGACTCAGAATGGATTTGATCTGTCCATCCGTTACACACTGGAGATGAACCAGACATTTATATCCAAATGTAATGTAGGGATATCCGTAGAAATGAATTCGTAAAAGGAGGAAATGCAGATGACATTTCGTTTTACAAAGATGCATGGAACCGGGAACGATTATGTTTATGTGAATGGTTTTGAGCAGGAGATAGAAAATCCGGGAGAGTTATCCATCCGGATCAGTGACAGGCATTTTGGCATCGGATCCGACGGGCTGATCTTGATCGTGCCATCTAAGGTGGCAGACTGCCGTATGCGTATGTACAATGCAGATGGATCGGAGGGTGCTATGTGTGGCAACGGGATCCGCTGTGTGGCAAAATATGCGTATGAGCATGGAATTGTTCACTCAGACCGGATCACAGTGGAGACCCAGAGCGGTATCAAGACACTGGATCTTACGGTAGAAGATGGAAAAGTTACATATGTCAAGGTAAATATGGGCGTGGCGGTACTGGAGCCTGCCTGCATACCGGTAACGGCAGAAGGAGATGATTTTATATCCCAGCCTCTTGTTGTGGATGGAAAGGAATATAAGGCAACCTGTGTTTCCATGGGAAACCCACACTGCGTTATTTTTACCGATCACATTGATGAGATGGATCTGGAGAAGATAGGACCGAAGTTTGAGAACCATCCGATGTTTCCGGACCGTATTAATACAGAGTTTGTGGAAGTGGTAGATGAAAAGACTCTCCGCATGCGGGTGTGGGAACGGGGATCCGGCGAGACGATCTCCTGTGGGACCGGCACTTGCGCAGTAACAGTAGCTGCTGTTTTGAATGGGCTGTGTAAGCGGGAACAGGAAATAGAGATCCAGGTTCGCGGTGGAAAATTGTATGATACTTACAAAGAAAACGGAGAGGTATATATGCGGGGACCGGCGGAGACGGTTTTTGATGGAGAAATGACTATTTAGAGGAGAAGGACAGTAAAAAATGAGATACATCAGCATGGATCAGGCAAAACCGGGCATGATCGTTGGAAAATCCGTATTTAATGAAGAAGGAAAAATCCTTGTAAATTACAAGGTCTGCCTGACCGAAAAACTCATCGGTCAGATGAAAGAAAAGAAACTTCAGGGGTTATACATTAGTGATGAGTTATCAAAAGATATTAACATTGAACCCCTTGTTAGTGAGGAACTGGAGCAGCGTGCAACCCAGGTGCTCCACGACATGGATATTGATGCGGCACTGGAAGTGGCCAGTGATATTACAGAAGAGTTAAGCAGGCACGGAGATATCAATGTGAATCTCGTAAGTCTGCGGACCAGTTCGGATTATACATACAAACATTCATTGAATGTGGCGATTTTGTCTGTTTTGATCGGGATTGGCATGGGAATGCGTCAGAGTGCGCTGAAGGAACTGGCTACAGCGGGACTGCTTCATGATATTGGAAAAGTACAGGTTCCGCCGGAAATTCTGGAAAAGCCGGGACCTTTGACTGAGACAGAATTTGATGTGATCAAGATGCATTCCAAGAATGGATACGAAAAACTGAAAAACAATGTATTAGTCACATCAAAGATAAAAATGGGTGTATACATGCACCATGAAAATATCAATGGAACCGGTTATCCGATGGGACTGGAAGGAGAGCAGATTTACAAATTTGCCCGCATCATCCATGTGGCAGATGTGTATGATGCCATTACCAGCCGGAGAGTGTACAAGAAAGCCCAGTCGCCGAATGAGGCGGTGGATTTTCTGATCCGCAATTCGGGGGCCATGTTTGATCCGGAGTGTGTAAAAGCGTTTGTTACCTATATTCCGGTATATCCAAAAGGACGAAATGTGATCCTGTCAGACGGAGAGGTGGCTGTTGTGGTGGAGAACCGGCAGCAGCATACACTGTACCCGGTTGTGCGCCGCCTTTCAAATGGCGAGACGCTGGATCTTTCCCTGCATGAGATTCCGAACCTGAAGATTCTTGGTTTTCAGGATATATAATATAAAAAAGAAACGATGGATTCACTTGAAAGAGTGGTTCATCGTTTCTTTTATGTTACAATCTTATTTTTTCCCGGACATAGATGCCGCTTTCATTTTGGCTTTCTGCCACATACTCATTTTTTCCGGCGGTGCGTCCAGTACATTACGGCCTTTTACGCCCATGATGTAGATACCACTGATGACAACACGCAGTTCCTTTTTAATCGGCAGCTGAGGGAAAATTTTGTCGTCACAGATCAATGACATAACCTTTGGTCCTACTTTTGCTTTTACGATAGGAACTTTGGAACCACGGAGATACTTAGGAGTGCTGTCCAGTACGATCTTAGGAAGTCCGGCATCTTTTAGTTTCATTTTCTTCTTATCTATAACAAGAATCGTAGCAACCTGTGAAGCTGCTTCCATCTGAGCCTGGGACTCATCCTGCTTTTTCTGCATCTTTTTTCCTACAAAATAAAGAACGATCATGGCGATCACAAGAATAAGAGCAATCACGCCAAGAACAATTAAAACTGTTTTCATTGAAATCCTCCTGTCACAATTTTTACATTAACAAAACATATCATACCATTTTTTTGAAAAAATGAAAAGTGCTAATTCACAGCCTTTTTCCCATTTTCGTAGAGAGCGGCTACTCGTTCACGGACCAGTTCGCCCAAATGTTTTTTCTGGTCTTTATCCAGGTCGGCAGGATAGATCGGTTCGCCAAACTCTACCCGGATCTTTCCTTTGTGGATCCATGGGAGACGGTTTTCAAAAATATCTTCTGTGCCGTGAAAACATACAGGGACGATCGGGCAGTTTCCCTTGGTGGCGATCTTCATACTGCCTTCCTTAAACTCCAGCAAAGTGTCGGTGGCGTTGCGGGTGCCTTCCGGTGCGATATAGATAGAATACCCCTCTTTGACAAGGACAATGGCATTTAGAATCACCTGAAGACTCTGTTTGATATCGTCCCGATCCATAAACTGGCAGTTGAGGAAATACATCCACTGCGCGACACAAGGCATCTTTTTGATCTCTTTTTTGGAAATAAAAGCGGTCTGGTTCGGTACGGTAGCATAAGCCAGAACGATATCATAAAAACTGCGGTGGTTGGCGGCGTACATAACCGGCGTATCTCTTGGAATCCGTTCCAGCCCCACAATCTCCTTGCGGCAGCCGGATACAAACATGACCAGATTGAAAACACCCTTAACAATGACCTGGGCAATCTTGGCGGCGGCCATTGGGTTAATAAGCCGGATGATCCATTCGATCAGGTAGCACGGAATGCTCAGAATGGTAATAATAACATAAAGAATCAAGATAATGATAGTTCTCATGAAAACCTCCCATATGGATTGGTAACCGGACAGCTGTCACAGGTTTGTCAGGGCAAAAAAAAAGAATCCCCCACCAAATAAGGTCTATGTCAGGTGTCCTTTGTCTGTAAGAATGAGTTTATTATAACCTTATTGAGGGGAAAAATCAATATTAAGCGTTCTTTTTCGCAAAAAGACTTTTGTGGGATTTATCCAGTGCAAAAAGTAAAATCATACCCAGTACATAGCAGGATAAGATCTCTCCGGCGCATACTGTTCCCATGAGGTAAAAAATACCGTCTTCTACGCCATAGGCGATACGAAGTACATAAGGAACGATCAAAGTATTGGCGATGATGGGTGGAAGTGGCACCAGCCATTTGAAACGGCGCAGCGCATAAGAACCCAGGGCACCAAGCAGGGTGGCAAAGCTGCCCAGCAGGATGTCTAACAGTGCACAGCCGGTGATGGTGTTACTGATAAGGCAGCCAATTACAAGGCCGGGAATGGCAGCCGGAGTAAAATATGGTAAAATCGTCAGGGCTTCGGAAATGCGGACCTGAATGGCGCCGCTTGCCAAACCGAAGGCGTTAATACACAGAGTTAATACGACATAAAGAGCAGCAATCATAGCTGCGTGACAAATCCATAAAACTTTTTTGTTCATTTTAAAATCTCCTTAGTTTTTTTTAGTGAGTGGATGGTTTCGAACACTCATGATCGTGTTAGTTTTCTTTGGATGCTTCGTATGCTTCCAAAACAGCTTTGGCAAGCTGGTCAGCACAGGAAGTATCTTTAAAGCCACACTTGATGCCTGCTACACGCTGGCGGATCTGGTCAACGGTCATTCCTTCTACCAATGCAGGAATGGCTTTTAAGTTGCCGTCGCAGCCACCGGTAAATTTCACATTGGATATGCGGTCTCCGTCGATATCCAGATCAATGACGCGGGCGCAAGTGCCTTTTGTTTTGTAAGTATAATGCATTGACATAAAAAGACTCCTTTCCGACAAAAAATAAACTCATCAATGTAGTATATGGGGTTTAATGGGAGTTGTCAAGAGGAAAGGGGTGTGTTAAGATAATGGCAGAAAAAAGGATTGGTGGTGATTTGTTGGAAAATTTGGGAGAAAAGAGATCGGATATCCGGCTGGAAATTCCGGAGGCAGCAGCGTTTATCCTGAATAAACTGGAGGAAGACGGACAGGAAGCCTTTGTGGTAGGTGGATGTGTCCGGGACGCTATGTTAGGCAGAAAACCGAAAGACTGGGATATTACTACATCGGCCAGACCGGAGCAGGTAAAGGGCCTTTTTCGCAGAACTATTGATACCGGGATCCAGCATGGAACGGTAACGGTTATGATAGGAAGTGAGGGGTATGAGGTCACCACGTACCGGATGGATGGAGAGTATGAGGATCACAGACATCCCAAGGAAGTGATCTTTACACCTGATTTGGTGGAAGATCTGAAGAGACGGGATTTTACCATCAATGCCATGGCATATAATGAGACATCCGGCCTGATCGATGAGTTTGATGGACTGGGGGATCTGGGGCGCAGATGCATCCGGTGTGTGGGAAGTCCCAGAGAGCGGTTTGAGGAAGATGCTCTTCGGATGCTGCGGGGTATCCGGTTTGCGGGACAGCTGCAGTTTCATATAGAAGAAAAAACAAAGGAAGCCATCGGGGAGATTGCACCGACGCTGGTAAATGTCAGTGCAGAACGGATCCGGACAGAACTGACCAAACTGCTTTGTTCCAAAGGATCCGACAGACTTATGCTGGCAGAGGAAACCGGGCTTATGAAGTATTTTCTGCCGGAGTTTTCGGTTATGCTGAAGACAGAACAGAACAATCCACATCACTGTTTCGATGTGGGGCACCATTCCCTGGCAGCTGTTTCTCATATCCAGGAACTGTATGAAGAGCATAAAGATGCCTTTTCTTATACGGGCTGGACAGAGGAGAAGATTTTAACGATCCTTGTGTATGGAGCACTTTTGCATGACGTGGCAAAACCAGACTGCCGGACTGTGGATGAAGAGGGGATCCATCATTTTCACGGGCATCCGGAAGCAGGAGCCAAAAAGGCAAAACAGATTTTGCGCCGATTGAAATTTGATAATGACACTATCTCTATGGTGGGACGGATGATCCTGTATCATGACCGCCGTTACGAGCAGTGTTATGATAAGGGAGCGTATTGTGCCAAGGGAAAACGAGGCATGCGGAGGCTGATGAACCAGATCGGTGAAGATGCCATGCCGTTTTTGTTCCTGCTGCAAAAAGCGGATCTTCTGGCTCAAAGTGATTATACCAGAGAGGAAAAACTGGCAAAGCTGTCCGCAGCGGTAAAAGCATGGAAAGATGTGCTGGCGTCCAATGAGGCAGTCAAAGTGTCGGATCTTTCCATTGGAGGGAGGGATCTGATCCGGAACGGGATCGCACCGGGACCGGGGCTTGGAGAAATTTTGCATTATCTATTGGAGCAGGTATTGGAGGACCCGGCGTTGAATGAGCCGGACAAACTTCTTTCCATGGCTCTTATATATAACCAGAATAAGAAAGGAAAAAACGAAGATGAGTAAAAAAGAATTTAAAGATGTGATCATGGCAGAAAGTGCGGTTGTCCGTGGAGATGTAGAGATGGGAGCAGGCTGTACCGTGTGGCATAATGCTACCATCCGTGGCGATATGGCGCCGATCCGCATAGGAAAAGAAACCAACATTCAGGATAATGCTGTAGTGCATGTGGATTATGGTTTTCCTACGGATATCGGTGATGGTGTAACTGTGGGACACAGCGCTATCGTACATGGCTGCAGTGTGGGGGATAATTCCCTGATTGGTATGGGTGCCATTATATTAAACGGCGCCAAGATCGGAAAGAACTGCATCGTAGGAGCCGGGGCACTGGTTACCCAGAACAAAGAGTTTGCAGATGGCACCCTCATTGTAGGAAGCCCGGCTAAGGCAGTCCGGGAACTGACACCGGAGGAAATACAGCACAACCGGGATAACGCACTGGCTTATATCGAAGAGGGAAAGACCATCAACGAGTAGCCTTTTCGTACCATTTTTTGGCTTCATCCCGATATTGGAGAGCCGTATTTCGTAATTCTTCATATTGAGTCTGGATCGACTGGATCAGTTGGTCTTTTTGCCGGAGCTGCTCGGTCAGTTCCGGTATTTTTGTGTCGGAATCCGTCTGAAGTTTTTCCCATCCGGCCTCTTCGCTGAAACGATAGACCATGCCGGGCTGGGTGTGGATGCACACAAGGACATGGCCGCTTAAGTTGTGGCAGGTGAAAGAGGGGATATAGGGGAAGATAAAGGGAAGCCGTGTATGGCGGTTTTCGCCTACGAAAAATCCTACGATCTCATAGGTGCCGTTTCCCACTACATAAAAGACAAGAAGGTGGTCGTTCCAGGACAGGAGGAATGGATGGTAGATCGTCCGGCCTTCCATTTCCACAATGCGGTAGGTGTCGTTGCGGTCGCTGAGATTGTGGATGGACAACTGGTTTTCCGTGCTCATATAGGAAAAGTAGATGGCAAAATGGTGTGCTGTGGCGGTAAGGCTGTTTTGGTAATCGTTGGCTGCCAGTACAGGGCGGCTTGTTTGTCCGCCCTCCAAAAGGCATTGGAAGATGCCGTTTTTTACTGTATAAAGAGCGATATTTTTAGTCTGTCCAATGGAAAAGATCTGCATAGATACCCTCATTATGTTTTCATCTAAGTATATTGTAGCAATCCTTAAATTAGAACATAAAATAGTAACAAAACACAAAAAGAGGGAACAAAATTATGACAACTTGCAACGCAGGCAAATGCAATTGTGGCACCCGGATCGTCAGTCCCGTTGTGCAGAACCTTCCACCGAAGTGTATGGATGTGTGTGTATCTCCTATTTGTGCAGATCCAACCACACTGGGAATCCTTGCTCCGCTGATCTATGATGAGATTGGAATTAATTTGTGTACCACCTTTGCGTTAGGGACGGATATTTCGGCTACCTACCCAACGGCAGCGAAGGCCAATGTACAGCTTATGGATTTCACTTATACCTATGGCGAGGGGAATGTTCAGGTTGAGCCTATTACCGGCAGACCGAACTGCTATCAGGTAACTTTGTCAAACCTTACCGCTAGCTTCGCCATGAATATCTATGATTCCGATTGCCGGCTGCTTGGAACCATTTATCCGACGGCGGTATATCTGCCACCGGAAACCACCAGTGCAACCTACAATGAGGATACCAATCCGGTTTCGGTTACACTGGAGATTTTTGCTCCATATGGAGTGTCCTATAACGAAGGAGAAACGCCAACGGCTGCTCTGAGTTATATTGGATTCCAGGCAGGAAACAACATGGTGCGGCAGGGTATCAACTTGTTGGCAATTCCAAAGATGATCGGCTTTGACACCGATGGTGACACAGCAACCATTGGCTTGACTGTGATCCTGCAGAGTTTGTACTACGCAGGATATAATGTGGCCAGTGGCGGCAAGATCCAGACACCGAAAGGCAGCATTGTTTCACCGGATAATTCAGACTGCAAACAGTTTGTAGCCGGAGAATTGCTGGATCTGGCGATCAAACCGCTGGAACTGGGACCGCCTAAGTTTGAGCAGTGTCTGAAACGTGACTATTCCAGTCCTACTTGTGGAACCTGTTCCTCCGGGGAGGCCGGCAGCGGTAATAACGGATGTCCGTTTGATACAACTGCCCTGACACCGCCGGAACCAAAGGTGCCATAGTCAGTCAAATATTTAAGATAAAAAAGAAACTGTCAATTCTTCAGGGTATGCCGTGGCAGGCAGCCCGGGAATTACAGTTTCTTTTTATATACAATGAACCGACAGAGGTCAGTCTGCCGGTTCAAGGATTGTCCTTTGATGCAAAAATTAGCGTAAGATTGTGATTTTACCGATCACAGGAAGTACTTTGGCTTCACCGGAGCAGGCATTTACGATTCCAAGGATCATAAAGCCAACACTGAATGCCCATACAACCAGGTTCAGAACAATAGAGATCGGTACTGCCAAAAGGCCCAAAGAAGCCACGGAGAAGATTCCGATGACGATCTTGGCGGCAATGTTTAAAATGACCTCGGCAATGAACAGAACCAGTCCCTGGTTGGTGTGGAACCGTGCATACTGGGAGTCTTTCGCAGCAAAAAGCGGCACTAAAAAGAGAATTCCGATGTAGGCTAAGATACCGAATACTTTGTTGCCGTTTACATCCTCTGTGTTAAAAACGATTTTTTCTTCCATATGTATTATATCTCCTTTAATATTTTATTGCTTAGTATACCATATAAGTGGAGAGGGGTGCAAGGTAGTTTTTGCTTCAATGCGTGACCTTCTCCTTTTATTGGTTTATGCAGTCAAGGACTTTAAATGTTTGGTAAATAGTTACTGCTTAGAAGCTAATAAGGCTTCCAGTTCCTTGATTTTTTCTGCTTGCGCTTGAAGTTCAGCATCTTTCTCACGAGATACTTTTTCCAGTTTTTCCTTCAGTGCTTTCTCACTTTTCTTCAGCCGCTCCAGCTCCTGATCCATGCTGTCTGCGTATTCTTCCCAGCTTCCTTCTAAC
>OGDN01000204.1_pt1 | contig 121278 bp, 101 predicted proteins | sample 1570271 | NCBI WGS metagenome assembly OGDN01 (sample SAMEA4384481, study PRJEB24528) | human gut metagenome
GCCCACGTCATAGGACTTTGCATGGTGGTGAGGATGTTGTTGTTCACTTCAGTCCACATGTGGATGGTGCCGAATTGGAAGATGTCCCACGAGGTGATGGAGACCGAACCCAATCCGGCGAGCACGAGCGAAAGGAATGCCGCGAAGAGCGCCGAGAGGAACGCCTGAGCTGGCCGTAAGAAATAGCCGCAGATGAATGGCGCGAGCGAACCCAAGCTGATAGAGGAAGCGCAGGTAGAGAGCAGGATCGCATCTGCTTGAGAGCTTCCGTTGCGTCCGATAAAGAACCACCATATAAAAGTAGCCACTACTACGAGACTGCCCACAAGGATCGCGTTATTGTTCACGAGCGCGAACCCCAGAAGTGCGAATGCGATGAGCGCCCCCAGATGCGGGATCGCGAAGGCCGCAACCGCCACGATCAAAAGCGCGCCCCACAGTGCAGGTGATTCCCATCCGGGCAACAAGCTGAAATTGGAAAAGGCGACCGAGGTGATGAGCACGCATCCCAAGAGCGCCAAGATGCGCAGCACGAGCGAATAACGACTTTTGATAGGGGTGCCTTCGCTGAATCCTTCGTCGTAGGCATCGTCTGCTGCGGCAAAGAACGCTGGCGCTGTGCGCGACTGCTTCGCCGCCTGGCGCGCAGCCTGTTTTTCCTTGTGGCGAGCCCAGCGCCCATTGAGTGGGTAGGCTGCCTGCTCTTCCTCGTTTTCAAGCGCGCGTTCTTCTTCGTCGAGATCTTCCGTGAAAGGCGCATCATCCGTGTTCGCACCGATCGCTTCACTCACAATAGCGCCGAGCTTCTTCACGCCCTGCTTGGGATTGCCGAGCGCCGGCTTCGCATCGCGCGCGAACGAATGGACCGAAGGATAGCGCCCTTCCTTATCGGGGTCGAGCGCGCGGAAGATCGCATCGTCCAGGTCTTCGCCAATGTCCTCCATGAGCAGCGAAGGGATCACGATCTCTGCATCGTAGATCTTATCGAGCGCTTCATCGATCGAAGCCGCGCGGAAGGGATTTTCGCCGCGCGCGAGCATCTCATAGGTGAGGCTCGCCAGCGCCCATTGGTCGCAACGCTCGTCAAGTTCTTCACGCTCCATCTGCTCAGGAGGCATGTAGCCGATCGTGCCACCCGTGGCCACGCCGAAACCGAAACCATCAGCCAGACGCGCGAGACCGAAATCGACGACCTTGACCTGCCCCTGCGTATTGATGAGCACGTTGTCGGGCTTCACATCCAAATGGAGCACATGATTCTTGTGGGCGACCTCGATCGCGTGCGAAACCGCCTTGAACACGGCTGCCACCATGTCCGCATCGAGCATCTCTGGGAAGTATTTCATGAGGTCGGTGAGCGAAATGCCATCAACGAGCTCCATGATGATGTAGGCCATATTGCCTTGTATCTCGAAGTCGTAGATCGAAGCGATGTTGGGGTCGTTCAGAAGCGCTGCCGTGCGCGCCTCTTCAAGCCCGGGGATCGAACTTTGCTGGGCAAAATCGGAATCGAGCATGATGCTGACCGATTCATCATTCGCATACGGGTTTTGCAGGTTGTTCAGCCCTGCGTTGATCTGCTCGACCGAAAGCGCGCGCGTTGCCGCATCTTCGAGCGGCAAGCACTTGATGGCCACCTCGCGATCGAGGCGCGTATCCCACGCCACTACGACCGTGGCGAATCCGCCCGAGCCGGCTTCGTAGGTTGGTTGATATCGATCGAGAATAAGCACGCTCTAGACCACGAACTCCTGCACGTAGTGCTTGATGATGGCCGCCGAAGTGGGCGTGCACAACTCGCCTTCGAGCGCTGGCGTTGCACGCGGGATGCCCTCGAGAATAGCCGCCGTTGCAGGCGCAGGAATATCCATGAGCCCATGCGCGCACTGCACCGTGCCCTGGCCTGTTTGCACTGGTGTTGCGGTGATGCGCGTGGGCGCGAGCACGTAGAATGCCGTGCAGATAGCAAGCGCGTTACGAATGCCCGATGCGTTACCCACTTCATGGAAGTGCGTCTCTTCAACACTGCAGCCGTGAACGCTCGCTTCGGCCTCGGCCAAGATCGCGTAAACATCGCGCACGTTCCCTTTGAGCGCATCGTCGATGGTCATCGCTTCGATCGAAGCGTTGACCTCGCCGATCGAATGATGGTGCTTATCGGAAATGGTCGTGTGATTCAGGATGTAATCGTAACGCGTGCGCTGCTCGGGGCTCATGAGCGCGAGCAGTTCATCGAGCAGGGTTGCGCGCGTTGCGCTTTTCGTAAGATCGAGATGAAGTTCCATATGTGTTCGCTTCTTTCCGCTGAGTATGCTTGGGTGGTTTGCTGGGTCAAAGCTGTTGGTCGTGCGGTCGTGTGATCGTGTGGTCGTGTGGTCGTGCGCCTTTTAGCATTCGGGCTTATCTGGCTCCTTTGCCTGCAGGTGATTGATGAGGTGAGCCTGGAATCCAGCACCGAAACCGTTGTCGATGTTCACCACGCTCACCCCGCTCGCACAGGAGTTCAGCATCGCGAGCAGTGCAGCAACGCCGCCGAAGGAAGCTCCGTACCCCACGCTGGTGGGAACCGCGAGCACCGGACAGGACACCATGCCCCCGATCACGCTCGCGAGCGCGCCCTCCATGCCGGCAACTGCAATGACCACCTGGGCTTCCATGAGCTCATCAAGATGCGCGAGCAGCCGGTGAATGCCCGAAACTCCCACATCGTAGAGACGCACGACCTTGTTGCCGAGCGCTTCAGCCGTGAGCGCCGCCTCTTCGCTTACTGCCAGATCGCTCGTGCCTGCTGCCGCGACCACGATCGTGCCGTTGCCTGTAGGCTTGGGCAGCGTACCCACGATCGCAAGCTGAGGGATCTCATGATAGGTAAAGCCTACTTCCGCAAAATCTGCTGCCAGCAGCGCAGCGCTTTCAGCAGAAACGCGCGTGATAAGGATGCACGTTTGGCCATTGTCGAGCAGCGACTGGCTGATACCCTTTATCTGTTCGTAGGTCTTCGAAGCACCATAGATCACTTCAGCAGCGCCTTGGCGCATCTCGCGATGATGGTCGACCTTGGCGTAGCCCAAATCGGAGAAGGGCTCTTTGCGCAGCGCAAGCAATGCGGCATCGACCGTAGTATTTCCCGCTGCAAGCTCTTCGAGCACACTGCGGATATCTTCTGCAGCCATGATTCCCTCTCCTTTCATCTTCTGCATTCGATGATCATCGTGCGAAGCATACGCGGCGTTGTGCACCCCGCGTTCTTGCACCTCTCAAGGTTACCATGTTAGACACTGGTTTCGCGCTCGCGCCAGTCTTCCTGCACAAAGGATGCAAGGAGTTCAGGGGTTATCGGACAATTTGCCTCAACGCGTGTTGCGAGGCAGGAATAGTTCGGCTTATCTGCGGTGACCAGCCCCATCTTGCGTGAAAGATTACGAATGGCATCCTTCGTGAGGCCCGCTTCGCGCAGGGGTGAGTGCACGCCTAGCTCTTCGATCGCGCGAAACCCCGGACGGCGCGCAGGATCGTCGGAAGCGTTCGTGCCGTCGATGAGCACTTCGATTCCTTCGCGGGCTGCTGCTTCTTTGATGGTGGTGAAGATGACCTTCTTGCAGTGGTAGCACCGATCGGGCGGGTTGGCGGTGACTTCAGGATGCGCGAAGATGTCGAGCGTGAGCAGGTTCGTCTCGCTGCCCAACTGATCAGCTGCCAGACGCGCATCATCAGCTTCGAAGGCATACTGGAACGCCGTGTTCACCGTGAAGGGGCGCACTTCAGCTCCACTCGCCAACGCGCAGGCGAGCAGAAAGACCGAATCGCACCCGCCCGAATAGGCAAGTGCGACTCGTGGATGCTCGTGGAAGAAACGCCCCAGCGCTTCGGGCACGAGCGGTGCGATCTGTTCGAGATCGAGCTGTTGCACGACTAATCTTCGCCCAGCAGCATGTCGATCTTCGGCATCCAGGAACTGATAGCGATGTGCTGCGGACAGATCTCTTCACAGGAGCCGCAGCTCGTGCAGTTTTCGGCGGTGCGGCCGAATTTCGGCACCTCTACCTGATAATATTCGCGCGCCATATCCATGTTGTCATAGAGGAAGCGCATGTTGTACGCCGTGAAGTTATACGGGATGACGATCTTCTCGGGGCAGTATTCCACGCAGTAGTTGCAACCCGTACACGGAACGACCGAGAACTGGTTGAAGCTTTCGCGGAGCTGCTCGATAACGGCCGTGTCTTCAGCAGAAAGCATGCCGGGCTTGGCCTTTTCTGCGAACGCGATATCTTCTTGAAGCATTTCCATGCTGCTCATGCCAGAGAGTACCGTGCTTACCTCGGGCATGTTCCAGAGCCAATCGAAGGCCAGCTCGACCGGGGATTTGTCGGTTGCCTTGTCGAGTACTTCCTGTACCTTCGGCGGAAGATCGACCAAGAAGCCGCCACGCAGCGGTTCCATGATGACCACGCCAAGACCGCGCTCGGCTGCAAGCTGCAAGCCCTTGAGCCCCGCCTGGAATTCCTGATCGTAGTAGTTCAGCTGAATCTGGCAGAAATCCCAATCGGCCGCATCGAGCACCTCTTCGAAGAGCTCGAAATCGTCGTGGAAGGAGAAGCCGATGTACTTCACGCGGCCATCTTCCTTCGCCTTGATCATGCTCTCAACAGCGCCGACCTTCTTGCAGCGCTTCCAACTACCGCCGTTCAAGGAATGGAGCAGGTAGAAATCGATATGATCAGTCTGCAAGCGCTCGAGCTGCTTTGCGAGCAAGCTATCGAAATCGTTTTCGGTCTTGTACATCCAGGTGGGAGACTTGGTGGCCAGATAGACCTTGTCACGGTAGCCACCCGCCAGCGCCTGACCCACGATCTTTTCCGAGTTGCCGCCCACGTAGTTGAACGCGGTATCGATGTAGTTGATGCCGTGATCGATGGCGTAATGCACCATTTCGATGGTCTTTTCGACATCCACTTCTTCGATGCTCGTGGCGTTGCCTGCTTGGCCGCCTTCTTTCAGCGGAAGGCGCATCATGCCGAAGCCGAGCGGGCTTACCTTGCAGCCTGTTTTGCCGATCTCTCTATATTCCATGTGCGTGATTCCTTTCAATACAGCCTCTTCATTAGTAGTTTACTACGACACCACGAGGCCGTAAGACAAGAAGTGCATGGCATCGATCGCCATGCACTATAGATTCATTGGGTTGAGCGAACGCGCGGACGAATGCGCCAGGACGAGCGGACTACTCTTTGCCATTCCAGCAGTAGGTGCAGATCTTCGACGGATCGATGCCGATCGCCTCGATCATGCCCTCGAGCGATTGATAGCGCAGCGAGTCGAAGCCCATATCTTCGCAAATGGTCTTGAGCAGGCATTTTCCGCGCTCGGTCGACGCATCAGCGTACTCTTCAAGGTGCTGCTGGCCTTCATCGCCTTCGAGCTGCTGCACCACGCGGCGCGCGATCAGATCCATCTCAGATTTGTTGCTCGAGAAGTTCAAATACTTGCAGTTGAACATGATGGGCGGGCAGGCCGAACGCATGTGCACCGCCTTCGCGCCGGAGCCATAGAGGAACTCGACCGTTTCGCGCAGTTGCGTACCGCGCACGATGGAGTCGTCCACGAACAGGAGCTCCTTGTCCTTGATGAGCTCAGGCACCGAGATTTGCTTGAGCTTCGCCACTTTGTTACGCACGTCCTGATTCTCTGGCATGAACGAACGCTGCCAGGTGGGCGTGTATTTGATGAACGGGCGGCCGAACGCGGTCTTGCTCTCAGTTGAATAGCCGATGGCGTGTGGCGTGCCCGAATCGGGGATTCCTGCTACGTAGTCGAGCTCGGGGATACCCACTTGCTCGGCTTCGTCGCGCGCCATGACCGCACCGTTGCGGTAGCGCATGACCTCGACGTTCATGCCTTCATAGGTGGAGGTGGGATAGCCGTAGTAGGTCCAGAGGAAGGCACAGATCTTCATCTCTTCACCAGCGGGTGCGAGCGTTTCGTACCCATCGGCCGTGATGTTCACGATCTCGGCAGGGCCCAGTTCGTAGACCGTTTCGTAATCGATCTTCTGGTAGGCGAACGACTCGAATGAAGCGCAATAGCCTTCGTGATTCTTACCGATGAGCACCGGCAGGCGGCCGAGCCTATCGCGCGCGGCGATGATGTTGCCTTCTTCGGTCATGAGCAGCAGCGTCATGGAGCCTTCGACCTTTTCCTGCACGTGTTTGATGCCGGAAACGAAATCGTCTTCCTGGTTGATGAGCGCTGCGACCAGTTCAGTCTCGTTCACTTTGCCCGAACTCATGGCCATGAATTGGTTGCCATGATCGGCGAAGTATTCTTCTATGAGCGCGTCGGCATTGTTGATCACGCCGCAGGTGGTGAGCGCGAATACGCCTAAGTGCGAACGAACGAGCAGCGGCTGCGGATCGCTGTCGGAAATGCAGCCGATGCCGCTGGTGCCTTCGAAGGTTGCAAGGTCTTTCTCGAATTTGGTGCGGAACGGGGTGTTCTCCACGTTGTGAATCTGGCGCTGAAAGCCGCGTTCTTTGCTGAAGATGATCATGCCCGCGCGCTTCGTTCCCAGGTGGGAGTGGTAATCCACCCCGAAGAACACGTCCAAACTCACGTCTCTGTGCGAAACTGCACCGAAATATCCGCCCACGCTAAACCTCCAAAAACGCGCGTTGTTTCTACCTTCAAAAGTATACGCTGCTTGGCGCGGAGTGCGGGTGGTCAATAGCGGATAAATGGAGAAAAAGAAGGTGAAGTGCCCGCGGCGTTTTCGCGTGGCGGGCGCGGGTGGTATGATTACTCGCACATACCAACAAAAATTCGGTATTTTCAATGCGTACTCCAAATATCGCACTGAAGTTATCATGATTCTTAGCATACAAGGAGTAACTTTTATGGCGCTTTCCATCGGTATTGTCGGACTTCCCAACGTCGGCAAATCAACGCTGTTCACCGCGCTTACTAATAAAGGGGGTTTGGCGGCGAATTATCCGTTCGCCACCATCGAGCCGAACGTGGGTATCGTGCCCGTGCCCGATGCGCGCATGGATCGCTTGGCCGAGATCGACAACCCCGATCGCATCGTACCGGCAACCGTCGAGTTCGTGGACATTGCGGGCCTGGTCGAGGGCGCTTCGCACGGCGAAGGCTTGGGCAACCAGTTCTTGCACAACATTCGCGAAACCGACGCGATCTGCGAGGTCGTGCGCTTCTTCAGCGACCCTGATGTAGTGCATGTGGCTGGCAAGGTCGACCCCGCGAGCGATGTCGAGACCATCAAGACCGAACTTGTGCTGGCTGATCTGGCTACGATCGAGAAGGCGAAGCCGCGCCTTGAGAAGGACGCCAAGCGTGGCAAGGATGCCGCAAAGAAGCTTGATGCCGTGCTGAAGGTGGAAGCTGGTCTGAACGAGGGCAAGCGTGCGCTGCAGCTCGATCTGACCGATGAGGAGCGAGAACTTATCTACGATCTGCATCTGCTGACCATGAAGCCGATGCTCTACATTGCCAACGTGGATGAGGATGCGCTCGATTCCGATTTCGCCGAGATCGACGGCGTTGCACCGGTGCCGATCAGCGCGAAGGTTGAGGCGGATCTAGCAGAGCTCGATCCAGCTGAGGCTGCAGAGTATCTGGAAGCCATGGGGCTTGAGGAATCTGGCTTGGCGCGTTTGGTGCGTGAGGCATATCACCTGCTCGGCCTGCAGAGTTTCTTCACGAGTGGCCCGATGGAAGTGCGCGCTTGGACCATCCCGGTCGGCGCGAAGGCTCCTCAAGCTGCGGGCACGATCCATACGGATTTCGAGCGCGGGTTCATTAAGGCCGAGACCGCGAGCTTCGAAGACTACTCTGCCTACGATGGCGAGAAGGGCTGTCGCGATGCGGGTAAGCTTCGCCAAGAGGGCAAGGATTACGTGGTGCAAGACGGCGATATCATGCACTTCAAATTCAATGTGTAACTAAAAGCGCCCGAGGAAGGTAAACTAACGTACCGTTCGGGCGCTTCAACATCTCGCATCATACCACAACGCTATTACCAGTTGTTTTACCCGCCCAGCCAGCTTGAAATGAGCGGTGCCCAGCCGGATACTAGCACCACGATAATGAGCACGGGAATGCCGAACTTCACCCAGTAATAGAGCGTTTTGGGGAAGTGCATGCCGTCACCCGTGTTCACTTCCTGCAAAAAACTTTTCCATCCCCAGCCGCGCTTGCTCACGCAGAAGAGCGTGAACACCAGCGAACCGACGATGAGCAGGTTGTTCGATACCACGAAGTCTTCGATGGCTTGGATGTTGCCGATACCGGGGAGCTCGGCACCCGACCACACGTTGAAACCAAGCGCGCAGGGCAACGAGAGTAGCGGGATAAGGATCGCATTGATCGTTACCGCTTTGTTGCGGCTGAACTTCCACTGGTCCATCCAGAAACTCATGATGGCTTCGAAGACCGCGATGAGCGTCGAGATAGCCGCAAAGCTCATGAACACGAAGAAGAGTGTGGCGAATAGGCCACCCATCCACATCTGCGAGAAGACCGCTGGAAGCGTAACGAATACCAGGCCAGGGCCCGAATCAGGCGCAACGCCGAATGCGAAACAGGCCGGGAAGATGATGAAGCCCGTCGCCAGCGCAACGAAGGTATCGAGCCCCGCGATGCGCACCGCTTCGCCAGGGAGCGCGTGCTTCTTGTTGATGTAGCTGCCGAAGATCTCCATCGATCCAAGGCCGATGGAAAGCGTGAAGAATGCCTGACCGAGCGCCGCGAACACCGCATCCGAAAATGCGCCAGGACTTGCGAAGATCTTCGAGAAATCGGGGTTGAGGTAGAACGCAATGCCCGCGCCTGCACCTTCCAAAGTGACCGAGCGGATCACGAGCACCGCAATAAGGGCGAGCAAGCACACCATCAGCACTTTCGTGACGCGCTCCACCCCCTTCTGCAGGCCGAGATGGCACACAAAAAGCGCTATTGCGCAGGCAAGGAACATCCAGAACACGAGTTCAACGGGGTTGGCGAGCATGGTGCTGAAGAGCGTGTTCGTGCCCGCCGCATCCATGGTTGCTAGGTTGGCCGTTGCCATCTTCGGAATGTAGGAGAGCATCCAGCCCGCTACGGTGGTGTAGAACATCATGAGCAGGTATTGGCCGGCCAGCGCCACCCATTTGAAGTAGTGCCACTTCGTTTTTGGCGGCTCAAGACGATCGAATGCTTGCGCGACCGATCTTTGGCTTGCGCGACCGACCGCGAGCTCCATGACCAGGATCGGGATGCCAAGGATCCCGAGAAAGACCAGGTAGAGCAAAACGAACGCCGCACCGCCGTATTCGCCCACCACATAGGGAAAACGCCACACGTTGCCCAGCCCGATCGCGCAACCTGCGCTGATCAGGATAAACCCTAGCCGTGATTTAAAATGCTCGCGTGGCATCTAGTTCGCCCGTCGTTCCTTTCGGCGATTATTTTGCTTTGCTTCTTTGTTGCTTTCAGTCGACCACGTTCATTTTCGATAGCGGTCGACAACTCTTTCATGGTAGGCGAAAACAACCTGCAGCTCGGGCGCGCGAACCATTCGATACCTGATAGTTGTTTTTTTGCCCGTTTGTCGGTATACTTCGTTACTGCTCGTGGTTGCGTGCGCGGCCTTGTCCGCAGGCGCTTCACCAGCACAAGCCAACGTGGCTCAGGTGGTAGAGCAACGCACTCGTAATGCGTAGGTCGCCGGTTCGAGTCCGGCCGTTGGCTCCATTAAAAGAGCAGGTCAAACCCCATTTTTATGAGGTTTGACCTTTTCTTATTTTTATGGACAAAAACCAAAAATAGGTATAAATCGGTATAGGTTTCTTGCACGTTCTTGCACGCCAATTTTGGCTATTTCATCGTTCGCTCTCGATTCACGCATTGAAAGCTACCGATCGATGCGAACGCTCAGTTCTGAATAGATGATCTCGTCGGTATTGCCCGTATAGAGGGAAAGCTCGCGCTCGAAGACATCGCTCGTTGGCGTGAAGCCCTCGCGTTCGAGCACGCGACGCATCTTCTCGTAGATGCCGAAGAGCTCCATGGCGGGCTCCAGTTCGTCTTTGACCTCGGCGAAGTTCATGGTTCGCAAGTACTTGAAGTAGGTCCCCGCAGGCTTTTCCACCAGCCCTTTGCGCCGCTTATGCGGTCGCACGCGCGTACACAGATGAAAGTCCTTCCAAGGCTCCCCCTGTAGAAATGCTTCACGACCAACGCGATAATTGCCCTGCAGTTCGCTCACATCGCCTTGCTTCTGGCCGAGCCGCCACACATCGAGAATATGGCGAACAACGCGCTCAGCCTGTTCATCTACCTGCACGCCATCTTGAGCAGAATAGACCGTGCGTTTCGGCTTGCGATCAGATGCGTGAGCGCTTTCATCCTGAAGGGACGACATGGCCTTTTCCGTAGGCAAAGCGAGCTGCTCATCGATGAGAGCTGGCAAATTCGCCTCAGTAATCGAAACGAACGCATCGGATATATTGCTATCGAGGAAGTATTCTACCTCGCACGTCTCGAGCTTGAATTCGGCGGGATCATGACGCCAATCGTTGCGCGCCCGCATCCGTGCCAACGTATTCTCAAGAAGCGACTTTTGCATCAGGAGCGTTCGGCGCTGCTCGACGATGGCACTGATCCGATCCTCCATCACGTTCTCCAGTGCTTCGGAGTCGGGTTCACTCAAATAGCCCTTGATCTCTTGCAAGCTGCACCCCGCTTGTTGCAACGAAGAAATGAGCAGGTAATCGCTGATCTGTAGCGGCGAATAGAGCTGGTAGCCGTTCTCCGCCTTTGCAACTGGCATCAAAAGCCCGATATCCTTGTAATGGCGCAACGTTTCTTTCGTAGTGCCGCAAAGGTGAGCGAATTCACCCGCTTTGAGCAGATCATCAGGCATAACAGTCTCCTTGTTCATAGGCGCTTCGCTCGCAGGCAAGATAGACGCGGGCCCAAATGCGTCCAGGTTCAGTCCCGCGGGCGCCTTTCAACACGTTCAGGTTTAGTCCCTTGCGTATCTTTCAACCTTTGCTCGAAGTCTTTTTCGCAACGGACGCTTGACCGTGTGGTTACCCCACAGTTTACCATGAAGTCGTAAGCATGACCGATTCGCAAATCAGGAGAACCGCCATGAGCGACAAACTAACGCAACCCAACGAGCAGACCGCGGATTCCACGGCCGAGCCATCCGCTGTTCCAACCGTTGAAGCCTCAGCCGCATGCGCCGAAGTCAACGCAAACGGTCACCTGCTGCCGCACAACTGGAAAGGCACCATCGCGCTTATCTGGTCGGGTCAAGCCGCCTCCATCCTTGCGACTTGTGCAGCCACCTTCGCCGCGCTCTGGTACATCACCACTACCGAAAACTCGGCACTCCTGCTTGCCGCGGCAGGCGTGGCAGCGCTCCTTCCCACCGCCCTACTCTCCCCTTTCGGCGGCGTTATTGCCGACCGGTTCAACCGCAAATACGTCATGATCGCCGCTGATGGCATTGCGGGCGCCTTCTCACTCGTGCTCGCCCTGCTCATGTTGGCTGGCATGCTGTCTACCTGGCTGTTGTTGCTTCTGCTCACGGTGCGCTCAGCCGCTCAAGCGTTCCACGGAACCTCGCTGATGGCGCTCATGCCCGAGCTAGTTCCCGAACGCGACATGGTGCGCATCAACACGCTCGACCAGAGCCTAACGAGCGCTTCGGCTATCGTGGGACCCGTGCTTGGCATCGCGCTCTATACGATGCTCGGGTTCGTTGCGGTGCTTGTGATGGATGCGATCTGCGCTGCGTTGGCTTGCGTGTGCCTCGCTTTTGCCAAGCTCCCCTATGCGCAGGGGCATGGCGTTTCTTCAGGAAGCGTTGCGAAGGACCTTGCGCATGGACTCTCGATCTTGAGGGGCGAGCCAGGCATCAAGCCTCTTCTGCTACTGGTAGTCGTTGCGATGCTGCTCTTCTTGCCCCTTGGGACGCTCTCCCCGCTCATGACCTACAACTGGTTCGGCGGCGATGGCTACGCTGCCTCGGGCGTTGAAGCCGCAGCGGGCATCGGACTTCTTATCGGATCGATCTTCATGCTGGTGTGGGGTGGTGGCAAACGGCTCGTGCCTGTTCTGGTTGTTGCGGGCGCAGCCATAGGAGCAGGCTGCATTGCGGCAGGTCTTCTGCCACAGTCGGGTTTCTTCGCCTTCGTGGGCATCATCGCGCTCATCTTCGCGGCCACGGCGGTCTTCAACGCGCCCATCCTGCCGCTCATGCAGAAGCGCATTCCGCAGGAGTCGTTTGGGCGCGCCATGGGCATCTTCGGATCTTTGACGGCTCTCGCGTCGCCTGTTGGGCTGTTCGTCGCGGGCCCTGCAGCTGACGCACTTGGTGTGAACTGCTGGTTCGTGGTATGCGGGGCGCTGCTCTGCATTGCGATGGGGCTTTCGCTGCTTTCACGCTCTTTGCGTGCGCTCGATGACCAGGATGTGAATGATCCAGCGAACGCCCAGGAGCCTGAAACTTGTGAGTGATCCGGGTATCCCGGGCATCTCGGCATCTCGAGAATCTTGAGCGATTCGCGCTTTTGGGCGGTTCGAACGATTCAGGCGATTCGATCGCACTCGACCCGCCAGCGCTTTTGGTGCAGTTTGCCCCGTTAGCGGCATCGCAATCTTACTGCTGCCTTACAAACGTGAAGATTTAACGCGAATGCCTAGCGCGTTCGTTCTTTACAGTAGGATTGAACCTACAAATGCGCAATTTCATCTACGACATACAGCTCGGTTTCCTGGCATTTCCGCTGGTAGCGCTCTTGCTTGCGCTCCCCTATGCGCTTTACCAGTATCGCCGCTTCGGTGCCATTTCCATCTGGAAGACCTTCGTGGTGTTCACGTTCATCCTGTACTGCATGTGCGCCGTTTCGCTGATCGTGTTTCCGTTGCCGAAGGACCCCTCCCAAATCGTCGAGATCGCGCAAACGCCCCAGCTTCATCCGTTCCACTTCGTTGAGCAGATTCGCGAAACGACCGATTTCTCATGGGCTGATCGCAGCACCTGGGGGCCAACACTCAAGGCTCGTGCCGCCTATGAAGCGTATTTCAACGTGCTTTTGACCGTGCCGCTTGGTGCTTATCTTTGTTACCTCTTCCGCTGCAGCTGGTGGATGGCACTTTTGATCGGCATGGCCACCACACTCTTGTTCGAGACTTCCCAGTTGACAGGCCTCTTTGGCATCTACGATCACCCCTACCGCCTCTTCGACGTGGACGACCTGATCCTCAACACCACGGGCACGATGCTGGGATTCTGGCTTATGATCCCTCTTACCTGGGCGTTGCCGAGCATGGACGAGGTGAACGAGCAAGCCCGCGAACGCGGCAGCAGTCGCGTCTCGCTTACGCGGCGCGTTTTGGCAGCAGTGGTCGACCTGACCGTACTGGCCGTGCTCTTCGTGCTTGCGTGGATCATGTTCAGCCCCACCGATGCACAGATCGCGAAGGCACTTGCCGTGGATCCTTCGCGCGCAGGTGCGAAAACGCTCGCCTTCCGCTTCATTGGCGGCTTGTTCGCCGACCCGATGAGCGCGCTCTTGCTCGCGCTTGTGATTGGCGCGGTGCTCTTCGCGGTGATCCCGATGGCTTCCAAGGGGCGCACGATCGGAAAAGCGCTGGTGGGGATTCGCATCGTGAAAGCCGATGGGGGCGATGCTCCCGCCTGGGGCTACTGGGTGCGCTACCTTGCTTCGGCGTTCTTCCTGCTGATTCCTGTTGCTTTGGTGCTCCTTGCCCCCGAAGAGATCGAGGGCGTGAGCAGCAACACGCTCTTCCAGATCGTTGGCCTGGTCGTGGTGATATGGGCGCTCACCATCGTTGCGCGCGTGATCGGGTCATTCAGCGGATATCCGTATGTGTCCTTGAGCGAGGTCGTTTCAGGAACGCGCCTTGCGCCCGTGAAACTGCAGGGAGCGGAGAGCGGAGGCCAGAAAGGTGCTGGTCGGAATGCGAGTGGGCAGTCTGGCCGAGACAGCGCTGCATCCCAAGATAAGCGATCGAACGATTGGCAGGATGGCCAGGCAGGAAACCTCGAGGACGAAGACCCACTGGCTGAACGCGTGCGCCAAGCGCGCGAGGCTTATGCGCAGGCGGGCATCTCGAGTTATGCCGCGGAAGCCCAAACGCGTGCGATCGACCCACGCCAAGCTGCTCCTGGCGCGCACGACGCAGCGGCGCGACCAGCGCAGACAAACCAAGCTTCCGACCAGACGATTTCCGACAAGCAAGCAGCTCTCGATAGTCTGCTGAGTGTGAACTACGACGAGCAGCACCCTGTCGCAGGAGCTTCAGCGAACAATGCTCCCACCCGAGCTATACCCCAAAATCTTGGAGCTCAGCCGTCTGGCGCACCGGGCAATCTACCCACACGTCAGATACAGGCAGCTGATAATTTACCGACACAGAGCATTTCGGGCAAGGCACCCGAAACGGCACCCACCCAACAATTAGGCGCTCATGGAGCATTGCCTACGCAGCAGATGGATGGCGCCTGTGTACATGATGAGGCAACGAACATTCAGCCTCCGGCAAACCCAACCCAACGCATTTCCGACCCGAGCGTTCGGCGAAGAATCCGCCGCGATTCTCGCCCCGATGCCGGCGGAACCCAGGTATTCAAAAAACAGTAGCTATCTCTTCGATACATCCATGCAGAACAAGTTCTGCAATTTCCATATTTTGTCAAAAGTCCAATTAGAGCTCTAAATTGAATCACTATTTAACTTTTTTGCGATTTCTTCCAATAAACCCGCCAAATACACGCATTTATTTCACGATCCTCTTTTATCTATTCTTTCAATTTGGCAATTAGAATGAAGTACCAACCGACACCTTCTTGTCTTTCAGCTACGATAGCAATGTCGAAAGGAGCTGCCATGTCAGTTAAAGTGCCTTTATCGGTTGGCGATAAGCAAACGTTCACCAAGACCATCGCTGAATCTGATGTCTATCAATTTGCTGGGATCACGGGCGATTTCAGCCCATTTCATGTGAACGAAGAATACATGAAGGGCACGCAATATGGCTCGCGCATCGCTCATGGCGTGCTGACCTTCGCCCTTTCAAGCACCGCATCGACGCTCATCCATCAGCCCTATGACGATGAATGCCCCGTTGCCTCTTATGGCTATGATCACGTGCGCTTTACGGGTCCTGTCTATTTTGGCGACACCATCACTTGCAATTATGAGGTTATCTCCGTGGATGAAGAAACGGGCAAGACCGTCGCAAAAGTCGAGATCGTAAACCAGAACGGCGACACCGTCTGCGTCGCCGAACATATCCTCAAGTTCTTGGAGTTTGCAAGTGAATAACCAGTCTCGCAATCAAAAGCGGCCCTGAATGCTCAGAGCCGCTTTTTGATTTTGTTATAAGAGCCGAAATAGGCACATTGGTACAATTTCAAAGACCGAATAATCTAATTCTTAAGAGCAAAGATGACAGGGTCTTAATCCAATCGCTTGTGCATTTGCCACCGTGGTATAGTTCTTGTTCTTGATTCTCTTCGCTGCAGAGCAGTTGCTATTAATGTGATAAACATTGCTATTGGAAGAATAAACAACCTTACCACTTTGTACCGCACTTGAACTGCTGCTTGAAGAGCTCTTCTTACCATAATTAGGAATCCAGGCACCGTTGCTGCCAACATAATATTTCTTGCCATCGACCCAGGAATTCGTAGCCATTGCACCGCTAGCGCCGACCCAATACTTCCCATCGATCCACTTGTTCGCCTGCATAGCGCCCGAACCTGCCAAGTAATACCACTTACCGGAAGCTTTTTGCCAACCAGTAGCCATTGCGCCGGAACCCTTGAGGTAATACCAGGCACCACCTTGTTTGAGCCAGCCAGTCTTCATCGCACCACTAGAATTAAGGAAGTACCACGTGCCGTTGATGTTCTGCCAGCCTGTTTTCATAGCACCGGACTGATCAAGGTAGTACCACTTGCCCGAAACTTTTTGCCAGCCAGTAGTCATGACGCCTGATTTAGCAAAGTAATGCCAGGTATTTCCGGTCTTTGCCCAACCAGTGAGCATCCAGCCAGATTTATCGAAGCAGTACGTTTTACCGTCGATGTTCATCGTGGTGTTAGAAGGATAGGATCCATCAGCGTTCTTATACCACCAACGATTCCCACTCTTCATCCAGCACGCTTTTGCTTGCTGACCATCATCGATCGCAGCAGATGAATCTGTACCACTTGCTGGCTCTGCGTATGCCTCTTGTGCACCAGCGAACAACGAACACGAAACTGCAAGCACGAATGCTACGACCAGCATCACGAGCACATTCTTGCAATTGCCCCGCTGCTCTTGAACAAGCTCATTTCCTAACAGATTTCCCATTTGAGCACCTTTTCCCTTATTAACCCAGATAATCGTAACAGACATGACGCGTTTCAAGAAATAATGCTATCTGTGAGATAGCTAAAGTTGATAGAGCTCAGATTCTCCTACCCAGATTTACCATGTTCCTTTAGAGAGACATAGTCTTTACCGATACGCATTTCTTCGTATCAGCTTTGTGAACACAGTCACTTAAACACAGACTTCTTCTCCATCACCCATTGAACAAAATTCAAGTTCATAATACTAGCGCTAGTCGGAATCAAAATATTGCTGAAACTGTTCGAAATTGTCCTCTCTAATCAACTTAAGTATCCGCCAGTCTTCTTGGTTTCGTTAAATGCGGTGAGCGACAATCGTGATTTTGACAACTTGTCAGCTAAAGCCCACAAAACTAGTCTCTCTGTCTGTAACGCATTCTCGAAAACTGGACTAGCATTACGTTTTATTTCAAACACCAGATATCCTGATCGCCGATTCCGTCACTGCTTGTACAAATCATTGGCTTGATAAGACCATCAAGAGATTGCAGTTCATAAAGACAACTGTGGACTTCCTCTTTACTAATCCCTGTTACCTCGATCAAGTCAATTGTTGTTGCATGTCCCGCTCTTGCCAAACATGAACGGATTGCATCCTTGTTCAGCTCCCTGTCATTTTCTTGAATCATTCTGCAACGTATAGTATTGGTTGTGGGACGCTCCATCGCCTTCGCAATCTTATTAAGCACTTTATTCTCTTTTTTCGAGCCTTCTCTAAGCGCTTCAAGAATCCTTTCCTCTGTCGATGGGTTTAGGATGAAAAATCCATATTGGGACAAATCTATTTCGACAGTATCTGAATACTTTCCATCTTCGTACTCTATTGAGATCCTTATTGGTCTTGAACTAACAGAATCAAAATTTCTACTTGTTGTAATATATAGCAAGAACTTCTGCCCAGGTGCCAAGAATAATTGACTTTGATTTAGCTGCTCGATGTAAGACCTCCTGTCTTCAGGCAGATTGGCCAGAAAGTCCTCATTTATCCTTGCTTTAACATTATGTGCGCTACAAGATCCATTGTTTTGAATTACAAGGCAACAAAGAGACGATCTTACAAAGTCCACGTAAACTTGAATGCGAGGTCGTTGTGATTCTTCTCGCTGCCTTACCAATTCTGCTGTCTGTCTTTTTGCCGATGCAGAAGAAATAAAATTCGAAAGGCAAATTAGACCAGTCAAAACAACATATATTGTTGTCGCTATCGCAACTACCCAACTTGGATCCATTTTCCTCATCCTTTCTTATTTATCTATGAGGTATTTATGAGACAGAATGTGAATTAGCCTTTGAACAGCTATCTCATAGTTCCTTCTGCATAATTAGGAATCTCGTATACCGAGTATTACGTCTAAATACTCAGACCGGTTTCAGAGCTTTGTTTGGGCAATTCGCTTCATTTGAACCCACCTGTGAAGCTTATTAGTTCAGCTAACAGACAAATTAAGATTGGAGCGCGCATGTCAGTGCATCTATTATTCCACTAGAGAAGCTATCCTGCCCTTCTCAAGAAGACTATTCTTGCACTAAACCAGATACAAACGTCTTGGTGTTTCTTTGCATCTCGTTCGGTAATTGCTATGGCTGCTTAAGCCGTCTTAGCCTGCAGCAAAAGGTGACTCTCTGGAATGCTGTCCGCACTCCAGGTTCCTTCTTTGATATAAAACTCGATATCACGTTTTAAGCAAAAGTCGACCATTTCAAGCACGCGCTCGTTATACCATTCTTTCACATTAGGATAAGAAGACACCATTTTATTATAGTTTGTTCGACCGAAAATAATTTTGTCTGCAAATGATACCTTTTCAAGTATCTTTGAAATGTCTTGCTCAATTATATTTGGTGTTGGATACGGCTCCATACTGACCCAGGTGTTACAACCAGCATCATGCAGCCTTTTTAATGCGGCAATTCTTTCTGTATATGGCGCTGATCCTGGCTCTTTATCCCTGCGATAGTCCTCATCGAGAGAAATGAGCGTTATTCCATAAACATTTTTTTTGGACATGTTTGACAATTCAAAAGGAAGGACCCCTTTACTCAAAACAACACAAGGAATGCCATCTTGATTAAGGCGCTTTATAGCTTTAAGACTCATCTCACATATGTCATCATACCCATACATAAAAGAGTCTGTGGTAAAACATAGTTGGACATTTTCTATCTTGTTCTTCAATCGAGGAATCTCTTTATCGAGCAGCTCAATTGTATTAGATACCAAAACTGGGCTGCACCATTCTTCGTATGATTTAACCTTTCCGAAACGCTTAGCCATCATCATGGCATAGCATGGATACTTACACCCATGAGAGCACCCTTGCACGTGATTCATGGTGTAATCGCCATATTCGACCTTTGTTTTATACAGCATAGACTTACGCTCTATGTTTTTTTTACAATGCATATCTATTTACTCTTCAACCATATTCTTTTTCCAGAGCTGCTTCTCAAAAAAGTGCTTTTTCGCTTTGTCAGAGTATATTCTGGATCTCGTTTAACATCAATTAAGCCATCTTTTTCCATTTCGCCAATTACATCATATATATCTGCAAGAGGAACAGAAAGGTCAATATCGACCACATATTCTGCTATTACCTTTTCTGGAGTAACAAACTCACTATGTCCCAGAACGTGCTCTCTGAATGAAGATAGATAACTGCTCATATCTATAACACGGTTTTCGCTGTCAATATCGAAAAGTATCAGTTGGCTCTCATACTGCAAATCAAAAAGTTCTTGCATTCGCTTTTGCATATTGTCATACATTAATAGACAACCATCCGGGTGGTTTGAGAGATGAATCATTCGATATTTAGGCCGATTCGAGCTTTTCAATCTCACAGGAATATTTAAAACATACTTATAATACTGGCTTAAGTTATTACATAAACCTTTAGTTATCTCTACTTCAGCCTCATATCCATCAATTTTTCCATCTTTGAACTTCTGGACTATCTCTTTCCAATAATCGCCGCCAACTATTTGAGTTAATTTGTAAGAGTCTTTGGCTAAGAGAGGCTCTGTCCAGGGATCTTGCTCTTCAAGCCAATAATCTTCATCAATGCTGTTGCATTCGATTTGGTAAGCCCTACATGCTGCTCGGAAAAATCCAAACGAATTAAAATTAAACAAAATTTCAGCTGAATCAAATTTGACCGATATATTGGCAAATTGGTTAAAGTTGAGATGTTTTACGCCATACGGATCGACATACATAAATATATTTTTATTTTTCCCGATATCTTCAAGTCCCTTTAAAGAATTCGTATAGTCTCCATCAATGACTTTCGCAAAAGGAACCTTAGGTAAATTCAAACGCAAATCTTCGCCATGCTTTTTCTCGATGAAAAAAGCCTTCATCAACGGATTCGACACACGAGTTCTATTCAAGGCATCCTGCATCAACTCACAAGCTATAACCGGAGATCCTTTTGCGCCATCTGCAAATCGCCCTTTGCCTGCAAATCCATCAATATAAATAAGGGGTTTTCGAGTGCTCAATATTTTAGAAAGATAAGGCACAAGATATGCTGATAGTAATTCATCTTTAACTACAGCCCATTCAGTTTTTTTGTCAAAAAAATCACTATTTGTTTTCGACATACACCCTCCGATTATAGAACATATGTTCCAATTCTAACACTTATGCGCAGATTGCGACTCTTTCATCCCGTTCGGCATACAGAGCGCTGGAATAAGTATCGGACACAGGTTTCCTGCATAGTCAATCAACTGGGGGTCGTACCCATTATCCTATGATTGTTCGCAACAAACTTAAGCGATTTCGTTTGCAGTGGATGAAAACTAGATATGGATTTTCCAACAGATCACGTATGAAAATCATATCGATTCGCTGTGAGACTTATTAACTGCACAACATGGATAATGCACTAATCTTTCTCTCAAGTTCACCTAAGCTTCATGGACATAGTAGGCACTCTGTGACATCTTCTTTAAAGATGAATCAAAAAAAGCACGACTAATGATAACTACATCGCATTTTTAACATGTAATAAAAATTAGAAACTTGGCACAAATAAAAAAGGGGAGGTGAACACCATGGCCAATGAACAAGAAAGTTTATTGTGGCCAAAACAATGCATGGACAACTGTACGGGCGATCTTGACAACAGCGATAAGCTACTCAATTGCAAGGTATTCCCATGTAAAACGCTTTATCGCTATGCTGGCATACTTCCACCGCTTTTAGAAACAGGGCTCGAACTCGACAATCTGCTTATGCCTTGCATGTTTGACAAAACCGAAAATCCACTCTATGTGAATCTATCGAATATACCGACTGACGATAGCACCAGACATGATTCTCGCGTGCGATAATCTCAAGATGCTGGCAAGTGCGCGAATGCATTTGCCAGCATTGGTTGCATCATTTCGTTGCACATAGTTGCGTACAAGAATGCTAGAAAAAGCTAAATCTTATCGATGCTCGGATGCGGCTTGTCCTTATCGCTCAAGATGATCTTGGTCGGATCGAACTCGGCATCGCCATCGAGCGCTGGTCACTCGATTCCGGCAGCAGGGCCGTTCCACATGAGGCGCCTTCGTCGTTGGGATAATAGACATCATCGCATTTATGGCAAAACTCAGCAGTATCAGACAAAACGAGGAAGTCGTGCGCGAACCCACGAGGGATAAAGAACTGGCGCTTGTTCTCAGCAGATAGCACCATGCCCTCCCACTTGCCATACATCGAGCTACCTTTACGCAGGTCAACCGTCACATCAAAGACCCTGCCCAAAACAACACGCACGAGCTTCGCCTGCGGGTGCTCGATCTGAAAATGCAACCCGCGCAGCACGCCACGCGTTGAAGACGATTGGCGCCCTGCACGAACTCACAGTCAATCCCACTAGCAATAGAATCAAGGCGTTTATACGTCTCCATGAAGTAGCCGCGATCATCGCCATAGGCTTTTATGCCAACAATCTTCATGTCTTCAATAGAAGTATCCGTAAACATAAAATTCCCAGAAATATTCTGCTCAGCCATAATCATTCCTTTCGACATACCTAGACGAACGAAAAACCTAGCGCCTGACGTCAGCTGACAAAGGAATTCTCTGCAGAACGAAACTAAGAAATGACTAGAAGAAAAGCCATGAATTCGTTTCCGCAAATTGAGTCACTCCTGTTGAACTGAACTAGAAATGCTCACATTAAAGAATATTGGCAATCTGACGTGGAATGAATCTCTCAATATGCTGATAAAACCCGTAATTGCTTGGACAGTTCGAGATGGTCACCGGTACTCCGCAAGTGCGAAACCATGCGCGCACAAGAAGATCCGATGCCGCCTTGGTAGACGAATAAGGACTACTTGGCTATTTCAGTATCTTTTCCATGACCTTTGCGGAGATATTCAAGGACAGGTCACTGTAAACCTTATCAGTTACGGCGTAGCAGCGGTTTTAGCAACTTTTCTCTTTCAGCAGGGTCAATGACTGCTCCCGTAAGAAGGAGCGCTGATAAGTTTTGCTACTGTCCCCATTCCACTTTCAGGTTTTGAATTACAGGCTATCGATTGCTCCACGAGGTATACTATTGAGAGCATAACGATTTCCATATGCTTTTATTTAGACGAAATGTCTCTGATTGGCAGCATCAGATCCGACTAGAAAGTCTACGTCAAAGCCCTTTTCTTTATGTTAAGGAAAACTCGGCTCAATCACCTTGTAACCATTTGCTTTAAATATATCAATGCATATTTGTTCGAATTTCGCTCTGGACACATATCCCCAGCTCTCATTTTCTGCAATTCAAACCAAGTCCAAGCAAAGCATAATCTCCCAGCACACACATAGATTTCGAACCATTTCAACGCATTGACACATTGCGTCCATAATCCATAAATCCTTCTCATGGTGTATTGTTCCATCTTTCTCAACTACATGAATCAGTTGTTCTTTTGGATCAATTTTAAAACCCTTATGACTAAAAGCATTTCGCAGATCAACGCTCCAGGCGGGATTAAGAAGATCAATAAATGCTCCTTTTAGCGGCAGTTTAAGGAGCGTCCCTTTTGCAATTCCCTTAAGTTTGAAAAAATCTTTTGGTAATCCAGCGGTATTTTGCGGCATCGTATCAAATGATCGGCTGCGAATAATATTGTCAAGCCCTATCAAAATACATGTCAGTCTACCTAGTAGCTCGTAAGCATCGCAATATATAGAACGAATATCTTCTAATGTGCATGAATTGGTCCCAAAACTGTTCAAATCATATTTCTCTTCAGAAAGTTGATAAGTGAAGGCAGGAATCAAAGACGGGAAAAGGTTCGCAAAGCAATCCACAACGTCGAGAATTTCACTAAGCACAGACCTCGCATCTTCATCGATTGTCTTTTGATAATCAATCAGCTCTTTTGCCTTTTCTGGCTTGATTTTCCGCATAAAGCTTTTAGCCTGAAGTGCGCGATCAAAAGTCTCTTCTGAAGCGAGCATGGGGATTCCCAGCCAAAACAGACGATCAACCCGCTCTCCAAACTGCGTTTCTTCAATACAATAATCTGGAAAAATATCCGCTTCGCAGAACGCTATCTGATTTAGAGCATACTTTTCGTTTCTTATCGTAAATAGATGCAAAGCACGATAAACACTCTCCCATGAATGTTCGTAATAGCCCAGACAACCAACAACCTTTCTTATATACGAGCAAAACTTATCTTGATCGATTACCTTTATAGCCTCAAAGAAAGGATTTGATGTCTTAAAGAAACTAGTGGTGTCAAGCTGCTGCTTATGCATTTTCTTAGTCAATAATTCTCCAGAGCATTCAACAAGATATGCACTTTTTGGATATTCATGGCAAAAAGAGGCGGCTGTAGATTCATCAAGTACGAAATCAACTTTTGCCTTCAAAGGATCGAGCCGGACCTCGCCACAAATGCGAGAACCGCATTCACCGCAATAAAAACGAACTGGGTAACAGTTTAAATATCCTGCCTGGATTCGGACTCGATGGCAAGCTCCACACACACTGCACTTTATAAAATAGTTTTGGTTCATTTTTCCTCTTTTGCCTGGATTGTTTTATAGATCGATACTTAGCAAAGACGCTTTTTGCAGAGTTAAGCTAACACAATGTCATTTTCAGAATCAACTTATTGGCTGTTTTTCAATGCTAGACATCAAGGCTTTATCTTTAGCACCTCCACCCAATATACATTGCTTATAGCGGCAGAATATACCTATCACATCAGTATTACTTCCTTACAATCGACACCAATAAGATAGATCTCGCCCAGTTGCGCACACGCAAGAATCCCTCAATAAGGTACGAATACTCATTAATGTAGATTATGCCATTCACATTGATCTCACAGAACTGGAAGTACCTCCTTGAAAAGGCTCTAACAGCCTGACAGACGATGAGCTCCTAAACATACAAAAATTATTGCTGTTTGAGTAGTTAAAAACGATTGCCTTGGTGAAAAAGATTACTCCCAAACAATACAAACCCCGATAAGCCTAAAGAAATAATTATTTACCTATCGCGACCTTAGGCCATCGAATTCTAAACTCCATTGGCCTGGTCAATCGAAAGAGAGCAGGAACTATGGGCAATCAAGATGCTATCGTCTTTGCGGCATACGAAATTGGATGAAGCAGCAAATAACCGAATGGAGTGAAGTTGATGGGGAAATTATTTGTTGAAGCATGGGTGAAATATCTAAAAAACATCGACAAAGCACCTCTTAACAGGTTCACTTGGAAGAAGCGCCTTAAAATAGCAGCTTTCTTTATATGCTATTCCGTTGGCGCAATACTCGTAACAAAAGGTTGTAAGCAATTAAGAGCAGAGCTTGTTGTTGGGGGAGTTGTTCTCCTTATTATTGGGTGGATAGGCTTTTCTTCAGCACTGGACAAAAGGGCAGAAAAAGATCCGATAAAAAGGTTTTCTCACATGAGAAACACTTCTGCAGAGTTAGTTCCTGGCTATCTAAATTTACTCAATTGCTCAGACCGTGAGTTACCCATGATTCTAGATTCTGTTAAAGAATATCGTGCTATTCGTACAAAGAAATACAATACGATTTCAAATAGAGCCTTCAATCTTTGTGTTTGCGGTTTGTTCGTGGCTTTCTTCAATCAAGCCATCCAGCAATCCCAAAAGAATAATCCTGAAATGGCTAGCGCTCTCTTGGTCATCTGTCTTTTGCTTCTCGCAGCTGCCCTATTAGCCCCGATAATTTGGATAGTGTGTGATTTCGCCTACACTGCATCTCTTGTAAAAACCGAAGCTGTGATCAGTGTCTTAGAAAACTACCGTTTTTCAGAAAAATATTCTTCAGGTGTTTCTGGAGATAAGAAATCTGTTCCGCCTTCCCCGCCTGCCTCGTCTGTTGAGAACCAGTATTCAGCCCTGGCATAATTCGCTTCGCTCTCAGTGTTATCGGCTCACCACCAGGATGCGTTATCCTTGTAGCGAACTATGACATCGCACAACCCAGCTGCAAAATCAGTGCGCTCAGGAATCCAATCGAGCTCGATCATAAGCTTTTGCGTCAATCGCATAACGGCAATCGTGTCCAGGATGGTCTTTCATCCGGTCGAAATCATCGAACCCGTTACTTAGTATCGTGATAATTTGCGAGACATATCGATGTCGTTTTGCTCGTAGTCGACGTCTATATCCAGTAACTCGATACTTAGAGATACTATCGTTTTCTAAAGCCTATTCTCCAAATTACAATGATTAAAAATTCATGATTCATAGTGAGTCGAAACAAACAAAACCCGCAGATAATAAGTATAAAACCAGGAAGAATCCCCCACCACCACTTACCGTCGTATCAGCTTCTAGCTGTAGATAGCTTTCTTATATATCGCGTTTTCACCTAAAATGTTTTGAGCATATGTAAAAATCCCGAATGAGCTTTAATTCGATGCCAAGTGAAAGGTGAAAGCATGGGAATAAAAGAAGAAGATCTTGCCCGTATCCATGCGGCTTTAACGGCCGATGAGTGCGCAAAATTCGATGGCGCCACGGTGCTGATAACGGGCTGCGGTGGCTTTTTAGGCTACTACTTCATGAACTATCTTGCCGTCTATGGCAAAGAGTTGGGCGTGGAGAAGGTCATCGGTCTTGACAACTTCATGCTAGGAACACCGGCTTGGGTGGATGAAGTGTCCGCACAGCCCTTCGTCGAGACCTACAAGTTCGACATCATCACAGACGATTTGGCAGCTATTCCAGGAGCTGAAAAAGCCAACCTCATCATCCACATGGCTTCGATCGCCTCTCCAACCTTCTATCGTCAATATCCTATCGAAACGCTCGATGCAAACATCTGGGGCCTCCGCAAACTACTCGACCTGTATGCGGAGCAAAACATAAGAGGTCTTCTTTTCTTCTCATCGTCAGAAATCTATGGCGATCCTGACCCAGCACACGTACCAACAAGCGAAGATTATCGTGGCAACGTGAGCTGCACAGGTCCTCGCGCCTGCTACGATGAATCGAAACGCTTCGGCGAAACCATGTGCATGCTCTACGCCCAAAAGTACGATATGCCCATCGGAGTCGCTCGTCCGTTCAATAACTACGGCCCCGGCATGCGCATCAACGACAAGCGCGTTGTCGCCGACTTTGCTCGCGCGGTAGTAGAAGGTGAAAACATCGAAATTCTTTCTGATGGCTCACCTACGCGCACATTCTGCTATATCTCCGATGCAATCACGGGGTATATGAAAGTGCTTCTTCATGGCACGTATGATTACTTCAATATCGGCATCGATGGTCCCGAGATCTCAGTCAAAGACCTGGCCGGCATCTATATGAAAGAAGGGGCTCGCGTATTCGACTACAACGGCGAAGTCAAGCTGGCAACCTCTGATGATGCGGACTATCTCACTCATAATCCACAACGACGCTGTCCTAACATCTCAAAAGCCAGAACTGTACTCGGCTATGAACCTAAAGTTGACGTATATGAAGGGGTCGGCCGATTCCTTCAGTTCATCAAGGAAAATGAAGAGGGTGAATATCTGTGGTAGTCACTATTTTTGGACTTGGTTTTGTTGGACTATCAACTGCTATTGCATTTGCCGATAAGGGCATTACGGTATACGGCATTGAAGTAAATGAAGAACGCCGAGCAAAGATCGCTGCGGGGGATCTCCCCTTCTACGAACCAGGTCTCGATGAAGCGCTTGAACGCACACTCAATAAGACCTTCTTCGTCAATAAGCCTGTTGATGAAGCTGTTCATGAAAGCGACTGCGTTTACTACTGCGTTGGTACGCCTTATGGTGAAAACGGCCAGGCGGACCTGACATACCTTTATGGCGCTATTGACGAAACGCTCCCAGCGCTTGATCCAAACCGCTTTACCGTACTTGTAGTCAAATCAACTGTTCCGCCATCCACTACCGATGAGCTTGTTCGTCATCATATCGAAAAGCAAGGTTATGCGATTGGTGAAACCGTCGGTATTGCCAACAATCCTGAATTCTTACGTGAGGGACATTGCTGGGATGATGTCACAAATGCCGACCGTATCGTCCTCGGCGTATCCGATGAGCACTCGAGCGAAGTGCTACGTCAGCTTTATCACGACTTTGATTGCCCCATACATACTGTCACCTTAAATACGGGTGAATACATCAAATACTTATCGAATACGCTCTTGGCGACGCTGATTAGTTGGTCGAACGAGATGAGCTTGATAGCCGACAATATTGGTGATATTCAAGTCGCAGATGCATTCCGCATTCTCCATGAAGATAAACGCTGGGGTGCACCCACGTGCAACATGGCAACCTATGCCTATCCTGGCTGTGGATACGGTGGTTATTGCCTCCCGAAGGACACGAATGCCCTTTACGCTCGCTCAAAAGCGAAAGGTTATGAGCCGAAGATGCTGGGCGAGACCATTGCGGTGAATGATTCTATGCCTGCTGCTGTTGCTAAGCGTGTAGAGAAGAAATGCACTTCTGGAAAGAACACTCGAATTGGCGTATGTGGCCTTTCGTTCAAGCCTGGTAGCGACGACGTAAGGGACACGCCTGCTGCCAAGATCATCATGGAATTGATCGCGGACGGCTACACAAACATCTGTGGATTCGATCCCCTCGCTAATGAAGAGTTCGATCGCTGGTATGATTTCGACATGACTTACGCTGACACCTTGCAGCAGTTGGTTGATACGTGTGATGTACTATTGCTCACTACAGCATGGCCGGAATTCAAAGACCTACCAGCACTTGTGAGCGACAAGCCGTTGATCGATGCACGATATATGTTTTAGGAGAGAACTATGTTCGAAGACATGACAGAAAAACAAGCACGCCGTCACATCCTGTCTTTAGTGCAGCAATATGCTGATGCCTTTTGCGCACCAAAAGAACGCGGTGCTAATGAGCGCATCGGCTATGCCGGGCGCGTATACGACAGCGAAGAGCTGTATAACCTTGTAGACTCCTCGCTCGACTTTTGGCTCACCGCAGGACGCTATACTGAAGAATTTGAAGAGGGTTTCGCAAGATATCTCGGTGTTCCCCATGTGAGCATCGTCAATTCAGGGTCTTCTGCCAATCTCCTAGCATTTATGGCATTAACAGCCCCCGAACTTGGTGAGCGCGCCATTCGCCGAGGTGATGAGGTCATTACGGTAGCAGCCGGCTTCCCCACTACCGTTTCGCCTATTCTTCAATTCGGCGCTGTACCCGTATTCGTTGACGTGACTATCCCTCAATACAATGTTGACGTAACGAAGCTTGAGGCTGCGCTATCCGACAAGACAAAAGCAGTCATGCTAGCCCACACACTCGGCAATCCCTTTGATATCGCTGCAGTAAAAGCATTCTGCGATGCTCATGATCTCTGGCTGATTGAAGATAATTGCGATGCATTGGGCGCAACCTATGAAATTGACGGTAAGGTTATGAAAACAGGCACCATTGGCGACATTGGTACCTCCAGCTTCTATCCCGCACACCAAATGACCATGGGCGAAGGTGGCGCTGTCTACACCAAGAACGATATGCTCCATCGTCTTATTCGCTCATTCAGGGACTGGGGCCGCGATTGCGTATGCAAGGGCGCCGAAGACAATCATTGCGGCAAACGCTTCACCGGTCAATTTGGCGAACTTCCCTATGGCTACGATCATAAATATGTGTACTCACATTTCGGCTACAACTTGAAGGTCACCGATATGCAAGCAGCAATCGGATGTGCTCAGCTGGAAAAACTTCCATCATTCGTTGAGGCTCGTCGCCGCAATTGGGACACCTTAAAGGAAGGGCTTGCTGGCGTAAACGATAAGCTCATCCTTCCAGAGAAGTGCCCGAATTCTGATCCTTGTTGGTTTGGTTTTGCTATGACATGTCAAGATGGCGTAGATACCGCTGATGTGGTAGCAAAGGTCGAAGCTGCCGGCATCCAAACGCGACGCCTCTTCTCGGGCAACATGGTAGCTCATCCTTGCTTTGATTCTTTACGAGGAACCGACGCGTACCGAGTGCCAGGCAACCTCGACAATACTGATCGCATTATGCACGATACATTCTGGGTAGGTGTTTACCCAGGACTAAGCGATATGGATATCGAACGCATGATAACCGCTATTGCTGAAGCAGTAAAATAGCTGCTATCTCATTTGGCTGAAGAAAAACTCCCGGTAGGACGAAAAATCCTAGCGGGAGTTTTTAATGCGCCCTCTTTCCACAGTGTCACGAAAACAATAGTCAAGTCAGCACTTGTGCGATGCCTCCACAGATCCACCCCAAAACTCTATCTCTGTTAAAATTCACCGCCTTTTACAATGCTAAGAACTTGGATAGCCTCCTCGATGCCATTAACAGGTTTCGAATGCGTGCTCATGCATTCAACAAAATGTCTCATCTCTTTAAGTTGAAAATCATTACGAACTTCGCCGAAATCTATCGTTTCACCTGATTTCAGCGCGAAAACACGAGATTCAAGAAGATCGCAGACATACGTATCCTCTTGAGCAAAAACCTCCATACGCCTTATTGGGTAACGCCCATAATAATCCACATGAACTTCAGCAGTCTTACCATCAAAGTCAGCGATGTATAGGGCTATATCGTTAGAATCGATCTCCAAACTCGACACCTTCCCCATGATCGATTTCACAGAAGTCGGAAGTCCAAGCAGCGAACACACATAGTCAAACTCATGAATCAAATCGATCTCGACACCGCCGCCCATCTCTGCATGTGCACTATACGTCTGCCTATAGTCGACACCAGGACGCCAGTCTGGCAAATAACTAGAACTTATGCAGCGCACTCCAAGAATCGAATCATAAGAGATATTGTCGCGTACCCACTGTATAACGTTAGTGAAACGGAGCGGGCAAGCAACATGAAAGTATTTATCCGCTCTCAAAAAGGAAGAAATATCCACGTCAGGACAATCGAAAACTGGCTTTTCAACAAAAAAATAATCTGAACGATCAAGCAATGCAAACAGCGTCTCATAATGAGCCGATGTAGGGTTCGTGATAAAAACAGCATCGTAGTCACCATCAATCGAACCTGCTGAGGTAAAGACCTTCTGCACACCTTCGGGCGCATCTGGAGAGGTGTAACGAAGCAGATCGACTTCTAGCTTCTCTCCCTTTTGCCTACATATATCGTAAAGATTTTTGATGTGACGACGGGCTATAGAACCATAACCTGCAAATAATACTTTCATCAGCGCTTCTCCAGTTGATCAATGAGCGAAATGATCTCTCCATCTTCATCGAGACTCCATCGCATGGATGTATTTCCCTGAATAGCATCAAGGAACGCCTCTAGTTCTGCTCGATAAGCGTCTTCCACAATGAAACGCGCATATCCATCAAGTTGGTCTGCGCTCTTACCCTCATAGACATCAATGTCGATCATCTCACGAGAATTCAAGTCGAGTTGTTTCAGTCCCATCGGTGAGCCATCCCACGTAATGAAACACTCTTCATTGGTGAAAGTAAAATCACGCACGGCAGTTCGGCATACAACATCGATCAACAACATGCCTATTGCGCCGCTCTTATGTTTAATCGCTATTGCAATCGCATCATTGTATGAAACATCGAGCTTACTTATCTTTTGAGCAACGTGATAAGCCTCTTCGATCGGCCCAAAAGTTTTCACAAGCCAAGGCAATTCGATCGCAAGCAGTTCTCGTATACCACTTGTCCTCTCTTCTGCAACAAAAAAGCTCTTGTAATCTTCCCAAGGATGCCAATCAGGAAGGTACTGCCCAACGTGATACGTCCAGGCACCTCGCGTACCACTTTCAGCAACTATCTCCTGAATAGCCTCGATCTCTCGGCGGTACACGAATGTTGAAGAAGGAAACCAGATTAATTCATTTTCTTTCGCTTTGGCTATATTCTGGACATAACCGTCATCTACAAGATTCAATTCTGTAAAAACATGCAGTCCATTATCCAAACAATCACTCACTATGCTTGCGTGAGATAGCGGACCTGTGGAGATTACTGCTGCTTCTGGATTCACGGCAGCAACCGCTGCCTCAAGAGATTCATAGGTGGAGATGTCGAGCTCTTTTCGAGCTTGCGTTTGCCGCTCTTCACTAAGATCAACGCCTACCACCTCTTGACCGCCTATTTCCTGTAGAAGTCGCGCGCGACGTCGTCCCATAGAGCCTAATCCGACTATCACTATACGCATTTGATCTCCTCCCGAAGCATTCTCGCAAGCACTTTTATGATTGCTCAAAACTATTTCTTTACTAAAGCTGATCACTTAAGAGCATTGTGGGATCAAAATGATCGAAGCTAAATTGAGCGAGAATCATTCGCCTTGTTCGGTATAGCGTTTCTCAACAGCTTCCTTCATCTCAGTCCACCAAAACTCATTGCCCCTATACCAGCCAATGACGTCATGTAACTCAGCTGAAAAATCAGCGTGCTCAGGCATCCAGCCAAGCTCTGCTGTAAGCTTGGTCGCATCGATCGCATAGCGACGATCGTGCCCGGGACGGTCTTTCACCCAGTCAAAATCATCAGTATCTTTACCCATCGCAACTAAGATTTCGCGCAATACTTCGAGATTGTTCTTCTCTCCATTTGCCCCGATTAGGTACGTCTCGCCCAAACGCCCTCTCGTCAGAATGGTCCAAACTGCCGACGAATGATCATCAACATGAATCCAATCGCGCACATTTAGTCCATCGCCATATAACTTTGGCTTCAGTCCTGAAAGAATATTCGTGATCTGCCGTGGAATAAACTTCTCGATATGCTGACGAGGTCCATAGTTGTTCGAGCAGTTTGAAATGGTGACGGGCAACCCATATGTCCTATACCATGCACGAACAAGCAGGTCAGAAGCAGCCTTGGTAGAAGAATACGGACTGCTCGGATGATAAGGCGTCTCCTCAGTGAACTTCGCAGGATCATCGAGTGCTAGATCTCCGTAAACCTCGTCAGTCGAGATGTGATGAAAACGCACGCCATGCTTGCGGGCCGCTTCAAGAAGCGTATAGGTGCCCTCCACATTCGTCCGGAGGAACGGAGCAGGATCTGCGATCGAATTATCATTGTGTGATTCTGCTGCAAAATGCACAACAGCATCTGCATCAGCAAACAAAGAATCGACCAGAGCCGCATCGCAGATATCGCCCTCAACAAAGGTAAGACGATCTTCTGGAATGCCCTCGAGATTCGCACGATTCCCTGCATAGGTCAGCTTATCGAGCACCGTCACCTGGACATCAGGTTTATTCTGAACGACCCAATGCACGAAGTTCGAGCCGATAAAACCAGCTCCACCAGTAACGATGATTCTTTTTGGACTAAACTCTGAGGCCACACTTGATTCCTGATTCGCCCTACGCTTATGCGTTCTTCTTTATTTGCGACCGCAACAAAAGCAGCCGCTCTGCTCCTGTTGCACGCAATTAAGCTCTTCCATTATAAACAAGCGTTCCCGAGCAGCCTTGAAAGCTATTTCTTTGCGATCTTTTTCGCAAGCCAAAAGGCTTTATACATACGTAATCTCAAAAGAGAAACAAGTATTGCCGAATTAGTACATCCAAGATGCGATATCTCAAGCGTCTTTGATGCATCGAAATAAGGTGCTGATTTAGCGAGAGAAATGAATTCAGCATAACGATCAGATTCTGAAAGCGGGTTTTGTGGATTGAGGAAATAGGTTTCCATCGACTTATTTAAGTAGATGAACTTGCGAAGACTAAGGCCTTTCCTGAAATTCTCCCCTTTGTTGTTCGCATCAATGAACGACTCGATCGCACGGTAAACATTTTCGTACTTCGAGAATGGCGCGCCACCGAATTTGCGCGTTATCGAATTGGGAACATGCCGATAAAAATAGGTTGGACAGGAGATATATGAAACAGACTCAGCTTTCTCTAATACATTCAAAATGAAGGTGCCATCATCGAACAAGCCCTGAAGTGAAGGGTCGAATCGTAAGCCGTTCTCCCTGATCAGCGATCGCTTTATAAGGTAATGCCATGCAGCTCCCACACCGCGAAGCATGACAACGGCATTTCGTTCGATACGCGCAGGACCCATGTTGAACACTGCAAGCTGCACTGCATCGATCTCATCTCGCGATTTGGTAGAGAACTCCTGACTCGCAACTTGATAAGTTGTTTTTCGCGCTTCCGAAAATGCAATATAATCGCTCAGAACCACATCGACATGCGTCTCTTGAGCTCGTTCATAAAGAACCTCCATCGCGTTTTCAGCCAAATAGTCATCGGCGTCAAGCAAGAATACATACTCCCCCCGCGCCTTCGCTAATCCATCGTTTCGGGCAGCGCTTACTCCTTCGTTCTTCTTATGAATAACCGTGAAACGCTCGTCTTTTGCCGCAAAAGAATCTGCAATCGCGCCACTTTCATCGGGACTACCATCATCAACTAGGACTGCCTCGATGTTTGATAAAGTTTGAGCCTGGACGCTCTCCAAACACTGTTCAAGGTAAGGTTCCACATTATAGATGGGAACGATAATGCTTATGGCGGGTGTAGATGAGTTCACTGGCGCTATAACTCCCAAGACGACGAAAAGCTTTTTAGCAGATTCGTTATAAACATCAAACGACTTTTCGAGTCTATTCCATTCTAAAGCACCGCTTCCGACAAATCGGAACTTGGCAAATTCTATTTATGAAAACGCGCTTTCAAACCATTTGTGAATTGCGCCATAAGAGGATTCTTCGTAACGACTCCCCACACGTAGGCAAGTATGCCGAAAACGAACACACCCACCACAATTTCCAAAATCAGGCCCTGAACGCTCAAGCCCCATAGAGCATCGAATGCCCCCGCTGAAGCACGAACTGCCAAGAACATCAGTGCACCACACACGATAAAAGGTAGTGAATTCTTCAAGTATCTCAAAAGCGGCAATTCCTTATGCGTCATAACAACTTGTGCTACCAGCACCGATATCTCTGCGCACACCGTCGCAATAGCAGCGCCCATCGCAGCAAAATGCGGGATCAGCGCGATATTGCAACATATATTCACCACTGCGCCAACACACACCGAAATCGTGAAGAGCTTGTCGCGGTCGGTTGGCAAAAGATATTGCCTCCCGAGCACGTTGGTCATCGAAACGATGGGGATGATAACAGCCAATACGCTCATCAGACTCCAACAGGAAGCAAATTGATCTCCTAAGAATACCGGAGCGAACTCTGGTGCGATTGCAATGATCCCGAACATAAGCGCGAATGCCATAGCGAGCATCGCTCCTATTGACCCTTGCAAAAGATCAAGTGCTTTCTCATGATTCCCTGCATGCAATTCGGCAGTCATGCGCGGCAACATCACCGTTCCCATTGCCGTGATCACCGCCATAGGCATACGAGATAACTTCTCGGAATACTCGAAGAAGCCCGTTTGGGTCATATTGGTCATAGCACCCAGCATCACCTTGTCCAATGTCACATAGAAACTGATTGCAATAACTGGGATGAACAAGCGGAGATTGGGGCCCATGTGCTTACGCACGCCAGCAATCGAGGGTCGTGCGATGTCCACGTAACGCTTCAAGAATGGCCACAGAAGCACCTGGTTCACCAGATAGCTTCCTGCAATAGCCGCGCAGTAGATCCAAAGATCGTCCGGCGTACGAATGAACACGAAGATAACAACAAGGCTTGCAACTTTAGTAATGATGGAACGAATAGTGGGTATCTTGAATTCCTCAACGCCGAAGAACAGCCATGTTATATCGAGAACAGCGGAAATAACCCACATGCCCCAAACGCAAGCAAGCAAGAATCCACCTTGAGGATCGGTAAACATATAGAGGACATACACAGCGACAACGATCGCACTCGCTAGAAGCTGGCAACTGAACATCCCCCAAAACGTCTCTGTTCGCTTTGCGCGATCTGCACCGCATGCTGCAATCTCGCGCACGCCATACGATGACATACCCAGCACGATGAACATCACGAAATAGTTAGTGATAGAAAACGTGTACGAATACACGCCGACCTGCGATGCGCCCAACACGCGAGAAAGAAAAGGTGTCGTAATAAGCGGTGTTAATATGAGCAGCAACTGATACGTTGCTTGATACAGGAAGTTCTTCTTTATGCTCGCCATGAGACGCGCCTATCCGCTATGCTCGCTCTATCCTTGCGACTCGAAACATATTTGATGATCCAGAAGATGATCAAAAGGTAAATAATTTTATAGATCATGCTTATCGTGAAGATATTCTCATAGAACTTGTTCGAAAAGAAACAGAGAATAAGAGCATAGGCAACCATCGTGTACACGATCACCCAAAGCCCCGAATAGCTCCCGCTATTGAGCAACTTGCATTTTCTATAGGCCAGCTGGGAAATCGCTGCCATGAGTCCTGTCAGAACAACACAACCTACCACACCGAAGTCATACAAAAACGCATAGAACGTCGTGTATACATTTCCTGTACTTACGCCATTCACCGTATTGAATGGCAAATCATACTGATAGATAAATTCGGGAATAGAGAACTGTAAGCCGATCCATCGAATCGAATTGCGAAATGTCATGTATCCAAAAATGCCACTACTGCCATATTGAGGATCAGACTGAATGAACGTATCCAAATTAGGCAATTGAGCACCGATATATGACGATAAGTAGCCCAAACCGTCTGAAGAAGTAGTTCTTCCTTGCAAAACCGCAGCGACCGATTGAAACGAAACCAAGAAAAGCACTGCAACACAAACCAGCGCGAAAACTGCTCTTACATCAATAACGGGTCGATCGTTTTCAAGCTTTCGCTTAAGAATGAAGAAAGCGAGCACAAAACAAAAGATATATCCTGCCGCTACGGTTCGATTCGCACTTGTCAGTTGCAGTGCGCAAGCAAGTAAGAGACCAAGTAATTGGATCCAACGGCCCTGGTTTTTCTTCAGAACAAACGATTGCGCAAGATAGAACGCAAAAACATAGCCAAGCATACTCACTATGCTGCGCAACTGGCTCAAAGGCGTATAGAAAATATTGGCACCTTCATCGGTGAACTTGATCGCCGAATTATACCTGCTGATCGAACCTGGAATCGTCTCTGCTGGAAAAGCTGCTAGGATCTCCACCATCGACCAATAGAGAACAACCGCTTCAAGTACCACAAAAGCAAGCAACAACCCTTTATTCACAGGAAGTATCCAGCTTCGTTCGTCGCTGCTCGCAGAGACGGCCTCTTTCTTCTTGCCCGCAACAGAACAGAGATATGAAACTGCAACAAATACCGCAACACCCAGTAAAACGATTCCGAACACTTCAGGCGACATCTCATAAGCCCATCGATCGGTAAAGAACACTGCTGAAAGAGCACAAAGCGCGAACCCGATCACGAACAAGAAAGCAGGAGAAAGCATATCTTGACCGTTCAAGATATAAATAGCCACACAGCTGCAGAGGAGAATGATGAAAAGAAAGAGCTGAATCATAAACCTGAAGACTACATACTCCCAAAGGTCTCATCGACAAGGCTTCGTATCCCCTGTCCCTTGGAAATCTGGGGGCCAACAAATTGCCCCCCGCTGTTCCCCTCGACGAGAACCCATCCTTTTGTTTCGGAAAGCGCTAGATCCCAGCCGACATACTTTTGTTCAGGAAGCACGGTAGGTAGCTCTTTGACGAGCTTGAGCAATTCCTCCCACTCGGGAATCTGAAAGCCCACGAGCGGGATACCAGTATCAGGGTGCACTTCAATCACTTCGCCATATTCGGTTTTCCCCGGTGTTGTGATCTTACCAGTGGCTTCGTCTATCGCTGCAAGAAAGCCTCCTGCACCACCATTGTCCACTACGCTCTCGCCACGTCCGATCTTGATAAAGCACGCGATCGTATGCAGCTGTTCACCATTAAGATAGGTAGCATAGCGAATCGTGTTGACGCTCTGCGGATGTAGCTGCGCAATCCGCTGATCCTGATCGATCAGCTCCTCGACCACGCAAGCGCCCGCTTCCAAAAGCGCTTTGAATGCTGCTCGTATCTCTTCTTCTGTTCGGGGCGAAGCCTCTTTCCTGATGCCGTTTCCACGCGATGCTGCAACTGGTTTAGCCATATAGTGGTCATGACGCGAAACGAATTGTTTGAACGCTTCAAAGTCCGCTTCGCTTTTTACTTGAACCACATCACGCTTGAAGTATTTCTGGAAACTCTCGTAGGTCTTCATCTTATCCATGAACACCATGCCTGCAGGATTGCTATTGTAGAGTCGAGCACACAATACCGTACGCTCTAGATCTCCTACAAACTCATGTTTCTCAGCTTCTGTCTTCGAAGCGAAATCATACAAGAAGTACTCGTCAGGCGTTATAAGGTGATTGCGCATGTCCCTCTGAACTGCTCTTTCCAGTTTGCTGCGCTCGGGAAAAGGAAGGCTGGTGCCACAAAACACATCAATGACCTGAGCGATCTCTTCGGAGTGGGACGCTTGTCTGCGCGCCACCACTATCCTTCGAAGAAGCGGGGTTGGAAGGCTCAGCACAGCTCTCTTCAACGCTTGTTTCACGCCTGAACTCAAGACTACCTCTTCTGAGCGTTCCCGGGCGAATCGTTGACCTTCCCAAGATCAAACACACTGAACGGAACATCTTCTAAGGACTGACCCAGTCCCAACTTCTTGCAGGCATCGATCAGAAATGCTGTCATATACACATCGGTAAAAGCCAGACCGATAGAATTAAAGTACACGATCTCTTCCGAAGATTCTCTGCCAGGTTTCTTACCTGCAACCACCTCAGCCAGCTCTGCGTAGATATCCTCATCGGCAAGTAGGCCATCTTGATACATGTGCGAAATGGTGGGAGAACCGCGATGCTTGAGCGCCTCCCATGAATCACACACGATCTTGTCCGCCTTTAAGGCCACCGCATATTCGTCTTCTATTCCGCCAACATGGCAATAATAAGCGCCTGGTTTTACCCAATCCGCTTTGAGCAAAGGAACTTGACCACTAATAGCAGTTACGATGATATCTGCCCCACGGGCCGCCTCTTCGTATGACGAATTGCAACACTGAATATCCAGATCAGGAAAGAGAACTGCAGCCGCAGACGCAAAACGCTGCTCATTTTGCGGATTGCGCGAGGCAACGCGACATTCTTTAAGGCTCGGGAATAGTTTGGCCAGGACAAACAGATGCATAAACGCCTCTTCGCCCGACCCCAACAGCCCAATGCTCTTCGGCTCGTGCGGAGCAAAATACTTTGCGCCCAGTGCCCCTACGAGCGCTGTCCTCAGCGCTGTTGGAAAGCCCGCATCAAGCACAGCAAGGGGGGCTCCGTTTTCCGCACTCAAGGCGAGTATCATTCCCGACACATTAGGCAAACCAGTTTTCGCATTGCCAGGAAAGACCGATACGAGCTTCACGCATGAATATCCTAAGGAAGGCACTGTGCAAGGCATGCAATTCACACGCGACTGGTCAACCTCATTAAGTATTTGCGAAGCCTTTTCAGGAAGAATAACCTGTCCATCTTCGTACGCCTGAAATCCCTTTTCGAGGCAATCCAGCATAACAGCTACATCTGATGAGAGTGCAGCCTGGGCCAGATCTTCATTATTAAAAAACCGTACGTTAGCCATCATGTCCCCTAACACGCTGCATCAAGCGGTCGGTCAACAAAGCAAGATAATGCCTCGTTATCCCGCGGGTCGAAGAGCGAGAAGAGCATATCGTTGCCATCAGAATCGACAACCTGAATACTATCAAGAATCGACCTCATCGAATCAAGCAGTGCAGGTAGATTCTCGCCCTTCAAGTGCACATAAGCGAACACCTGCTGAGCGGAACCCCAATCGGCGATCTCATCGCCAACGTAATGAACTTGGACGAGAGCGATGTATTCCGGTAGATTTGGAAGCTGGTCGATCCCAGAGATCTGCGCGATCTTACCTGCATGAAGATGCAGCGGCCAAATCGCATATACTCCATCGAAACATGGCTTTACCTGGAGCTCTTCGTCTTTGTTACCCATCGCATGGCTAATCTCCAGCTTAAGTTGATCTACACCATAGAGCTCGCGCACAAGATGATAGGTAAGCGATCCGCCAAAACGATATCCGATTTCGTTCACTATGAATTTGCCGCCCGCATAGAAGAGCTCGAGCCAGATAGGACCTTCCTTCATGCCGAGCGACGCAAGCAAACATCGCATCTTCTCATCTGTAGTATCGAGGTATTCCTGGGTGTGAACAGAGGGCGCAATCTGAAGCGACATGATCGGCGCACCTTCCACTCCCATCTTCTGCGAAGCTTTGTCGGTAAGCCCGCAAAAATAGATACTCCCCTCATGGGCGGTATATTGAACGATCAACGCATCAGAATCGACGAATTCCTCGATCAGCGCTTCGCCACAGAACGAATGCTCCTTCGCAAATAAGATAGCCTCGGCAAGCTCTTCGGGCGTTTTGCATTTTGTGAAACCTCTGCTGCCACTTCCATCACGCGGCTTTACTGCAAGAGGATAGGCTGAAAGAGGCAGGTCGTATGCCTCAGCTTCAGTATATTCATCCGAAACAGCAAGGCCAGCTCCACGGCAAGCTTCCTTAAAACGAGGCTTATCATCGCACAGATCTTGCTGCGCCTCAGTGCAATAACAAGGCAATTCGAGCATCTCGGACAACGCCGCCATTTTGCGCAAGTTGAATTCATGTACGCCAGAAAGAACGCCATCGATCTTTTCCTCGATACAGCGCTGTTTCAATGCACCAAGATCTGCAGTGCTGAGTTCCCAACTTGCATCAGCGATCTGTTTCGCAGGCGAAGCCGCAACGGGCAGATAGTCTGCTACTACGACATAAAACCCTTGGTCTTGAGCCGCTCGAACAAGCTCGCACGAGCCTATGGGCTTTCCCCCTAAAACAAGAAGTTTTCGCTTGCTCATATGGCCTTTCCGTCCTGCAATGATCTTACCCATACAAGATATTCTTCAGGGATCTGAGCATCGTTGATCGCGCAGCCATCAAGGTCGTATCCCATGAAACTTCCTCTCTTGGCAACCGATCGAGCATTCGCGCTCTTGCGATCGAGTGCGAATCGAACAAGATTGATGAACATAGAACAGTCTACCTTAAATGAGACGTTCTCCACATACCAGACATCGTTTTCAAGTTGATCATTCCACGTCCATACACCATGAGACAAATCGCGCGGCGGGCATTCTAAGCCAGGACGCACATCAAGCCGATGCATATGACGCTTGCTATAACGATCAAGGTACACCTCAGGAAGCGGACGGGGGCCGATCAGGCTCATATCACCCTTCAGGATGCTCCAAAAATTCAGAAGCTCGTCGAGAGAGGTTTTTCGTACAAATCTCCCCCATTTCGTCACGCGCTGTTCCGGTGGCAGAAGATCGCCGTTTTCTCCGCGCTCGTTGGTCATATTCCGGAATTTCAAGATAGTGAACGGCTTGCCGTTACGCCCAATACGCTTCTGCCTAAAGAACAGAGGTCGGCCAACATCGAAGAAGGTAATGCACCCGATCACAAGATTGATCGGTAAAGTTATGATGAGGGCAATCAAAGAAACAAGGACGTCGAAAAAGCGCTTACCGTACTTCGAATAAAGATTCGACGAGGGCGCAATGGGCGCTTGTAGAGCATCGATTCGATCAAGCCGATCATGAGCAAGCTGTTGCCCGATCGCTTTGATCTGTTCTGCAGTTAGATCGGGTTGGTATGTACTCAATCTATTCCCTTACCTGCAACGAGCAGCTCTCCGATCAAAGCTACTTCCCTATTGTCTGCGCAAAAAACGAATCGCGGTAATTTGGCGTTACGAAGTTAGCGTCGAGTCCCTCGCTTAAAGTCTTCACCTTATCGCAAGGTGCAGGGATTTGCTGCATCTCGATCATCTTCACTGGCCCACGCGCAATCTCAACCAGCGGTGTTACTGCTCCGACTACCAAACATATTACAAGAATAACTTCAATAGCTTTTGAATGCGCTTTGGCAACCACTGAATCAACAGGTTTTTTCCGGCGCTCCCTCAGCCACTGGTAGTACGATTGGAGATCCTTATTCAATAAGCGTTTAGTTACCATAACTGCTAGTACCATCAGACCCGGAATCGAAGCTCGCATCGAAAAATCTGGAGAAGGCCCCATGCGCACCACATTCGCGACCATCAACAAAATAAGCGTACTCCACCAATAGGGGTTTTTTCGCTCACTCGGTAAAAGCAATAGAAGCAATATACCGCACTCGAGCATAAAGAACACCACAAGCTGTAAAACACGAGTAGGAGTGAAGCCTCCGATGAACGTATGAAAAAGCAAGGACGATTCTCCCGAATCAGTCAGAGTTGCTCTCTGACTCAGCATCAAGAACAATGCTATGGCGACGAGCGGAATCAGGGCGATCAAGTTCTGCGGAGAGAAGGCTGCCTTAGCTGTTCTTCGGACACCCTCATCTCTTACTTCACCAACAAGCTTCGCCACTCCAATAAAAAGTAAGCCCATTGTTGGCAGTGGACACAAAAATGCACTGAGCGTGCCAACAAAAATATCATTGCTTATCCTTGATGTTGAAAGAACGAGCAACGTAGCTATCCAGGCGGGTATTGCCTGGTTGAACACCCAGAACAATTGTGTAGTAAAGCTGCTGAACTGATAGAACCTCGCCCACCATTCTATGTGCACCTTTTCACATAAACGCGTTTCGATAGCTGTAGGATTGCCCGTAAGAAGTAACCCGACTATATCCATGCCACTGAAGAAAATGAATATAGCAACAGCTGCAATAATCGCTTTGTGATTAGAGCGCTTGATCAGTTGCAAGAACAACGTTATTGCAAGAAAAACCCCAAGTGCCACCCAGAACAAAAGCGCAATGTTCGCAACGGTCCATGCAATCTCAAGGCCAAAGTTCATCCACAAACACAATTTACCGAACAATGCTGGCAGGAGCCAAAAGCCAAAGTAGTAGCAAAGCGCACTATCATTCCCATACACTACTGGCCAATCGTAGGTTATAAGGTCGCGAAAGATCGCATTTCTCGCATTCCAGTCGGAAGACTGATAGAGAAAACCTCCATGGCCTCCTAAAATACACCAGAAAAGAATTGCAACTGCGATGCCGACAACCAACGGTATCGAGATATTGATATCGGAAGAACGGAATGCCTCCGTGTTTGTCCTTTTCCAAATGAAGACTAGCCCCACCACAAGCAAACCGGCTACCACTAAGAAATAAGGAGCTTTCAACCAGCCAAAAGACCAAATCAATAAAGGCAGCACAAGAAAAGTCAAACCTGCAAAATATGTTTTTCGAACAGATAACGTCATTGCCTTATTGCTCTTCTACCTACTGCTGCCTCTCTTTGGGAACATGCTTCAAGGCTGCCCCTTGCCGATAACTACTATAGAAGATAGCTGCAAACCAAACAGCAAGAGCAAGCATGCAAAATAAATAGCACCATGACGCACCAGTAATGCCCCATGCCCGCACGCAAGGATTTGCAATGACCAGCGCAACTAGAGCAACAGAAACATAGCCCCAAACAAGCTTGCGCTGTTTGCGCATGATAGTGATTCCCATGGTGAACAAGCTTGCCAGTGCTAAGAACCCTCCGCCTGTCACCAGGATAATGAGCTCGACCAAGAATGGCTGCAAATCCGTCGCGTAAAGCCACTCCAACACAGGAATACCTAAAAAGAACGCAGCGATATCACAACCCAGCGTAATCAAAGCCACTATCCCAATCTGCAGACCAAATTCACGAAGAAATGCAGGGCATTCTCCACGCGACCATTTTGCCGAAAGAGGCTCAACTAGCGGCATATAAACAAATTGGGCAAGTAGGCTCACTATAAAGACCGGCATCGCAATAAAGCCATACTGAGCCTGCGCAATATCATTCATAAGGGAATCAATCGCATATTTTGGAGCATTTCCCACGTAGAAAAGAAGGAACGCCGCTAAAAAGAGCGGGAAGCAGTCTTTCAGCAATCGCTTGACCGATGTACTTAAGGCTTGCTCCTTTCCCCCAAGGACTTTGCCTTCAGCGCGACCAAGTGGAACTCCCGTGTCTTTTACTGGCATTCCGAACAATCGATATATCAATACGAGACCCACAATAAGGAACAGTAATGAATAGATAGTGGCTATCGCCAAAGCAGTGATCAAGCTGCCTGATATCAACACGCCTATGCAAAAAACGATGATCGTGGTGCCGACACGTCCTGTTTGAAGGCGGCCTCCAACATCAAGCCTGCCATGCTGCTGGAAGTTTCCATCGAAAATATCTTCTGCAGTATCGACCATTTTGAAGAGAGTCATCAAAATAATCGCTGCAATCTTGTCTGCCGAATAGCCGATCGTAAGGGCTGAAAACGCAAGAAAGACAAGAGATCCGACTAGCATTGCAAAGCCCGTAAAGATGCGGGAACGATAATAGGTCTTGAATGTAAACTGCGGGCGAATATCGGAAGCCTGGAAATTACGCATTCCGTAATTTCCGACGTTTAGAAACAAATTCGCATTCGCATAAGCGATGGTAAAGATGCCCGCTGTAACTAGATCGCAAACGCGAGTAAGAACCATGAGCATGATAACACTCTGGAAAGCATTAAGCATACTTCCGGCAGTATTCCAGATGTATGCATTGCGATTTATCTTTTTTGCGTTATACAACGAGACCAAGCTTGAAAAACTGCAATATCAACAGATCTCAATATCAAAATAGGACTGAGCAAAGCAATTTTTGCTCTTTCTTTCTCGCACTGTCGGTTTTCCTCCTTGCAGAGTAACCGTGCTATTGTCTGGAAGCGCTGTATTATACAGGCAAACATTGGCGCCGATCGAGCATCCATTTCCAATAGGCTCTTTGCCGATAATGGAACTACCTGCTGCCATAAACAAGCCTTTGCCGATCTTTGGAACCAGTGTTCCTCCCAAATCGTCACCTGTGTTCACTGTAACATTTTGAAAAAAGACAGCAAAATCGCCATAATCGGCATTCCCAATAACAGTACCGACTGCATGAGCAAATAGGAAATGTGGCGGCAAGGGGCACTTGTACGATACAAAAGTTCCTGATAAAGCTCTATTCAATATCATCAAACGGCGAGCAAAGTCTTCATTTTCGGCCGTTTTCCATAGTGAATTCGAGTAAAGATACAAAAACTGCGAATACTGGTCGGAGTGAAGATGCGAGAAAACAGCACCGTTCTCATCAGTGTAATTTCGCAATGTTATATGTTGAAAGCATTCTTCGGTACGAAACAGAGCTTCTTCATATGCAATTTCGGTTTTAGAAGCTTCATAGCAGGTACTATCATCAGGAAAATAATACTGACATTGACGCTTAACGTATTCCCTTAGACCGTCTGTGGTAAGACTCATTTTCACTGTATATCACCTATTTCTTTTTCCCAGTTCAGCCTCTCTTCTTCAATAACAAGAGGCGCAGATCGAGTCCATTCAAAAGTTAAAGCTACATAAGTTCCAACGATGCCGAGCGCCAGCACCGCTAATGATAGCCCCAAACAAACCAAAGAAGCAGCTAACAAGCCATAGAAAATCGCCGATCCTTGAACTATAGAGAGAACTAGCATCACAATAAACATAACAGCAAAAAGAACTGCCGAAAATGCTCCCGCAAAAGCAATCATGTAAATAGGCTGGCGAGACACCGTCACAACAGACTCAAGCGCCAGTCCAAAGTATGAGAAAAAGTTATAGCTTGATTTTCCTGCTGTACGTTCGGGTTTTTTGAAATCAATATACTCGGGCGTATATCCATAGCGCATGAAGGTCAAACGATAATTCGGACAGGGGTCTCCGCTTTCCCTCAATCTATCAACTACGCTCTTATCATAAAGCCCAAAACCAGAAACATGCTTATAGCCTTCTGTTCCGCAGAACCCTTCTATTAAATCGTAATACCAATTCCTAAAATGCGTTATGATTCCGCGTTCTTCGCTTTCTGGGTTCCGACCTAAAACGATCTTACTGCCGTTTTCCCATCTATCGATAAACTGAGGAATCAGCTCTGGAGGATCTTGCAGATCGCATGCCATACCTACCACAACATCGCCTTCACACGCAAGAAGCCCATGAGCGCTCGATGGTCCCGGGCCAAAATTCCCCTGATTGAGAATTACCTTTACCCGCTTATCATTAGCAGCAAGCTTCTTCAATATGTCGCGGCTGTTGTCAGTCGACTTATTATCAATGAATACAAACTCATATTCGTACTCAGGCAGAGTTTCCATAACCTTGTTAACACGTCGATAAAGCTCTTCTATATTGCCCTCTTCGTTGTAGCAAGGCACAGCGACACTGATTGTCTTTGTCTTCAAAATCATCTTCTCCTTTGTGCTCGGCTATCTCAAACAGCACGAACCAATTGCAATACATCTGCTTGCGAACATGGCCAATCACAATGAGCCATTATAAGTCATAAAATCCCTTTTGAAGTTTTATTGGGTGTTGCAATGCCTGTACGATTATCGCAGCTGCTTTTTTTGACGTATCTCCCAAGCCGTAGGGGTTATCCATCTCTTTTATGCTGCCCTTAAATGCTTGATTGAGAGCCTTGTCCATAGCACGAGAGATCGATCGAGCATCTTCTGCGCAATCGATTACACTTTTTGTCCTTGTCCTACCTTTTTGGCGCGGTCCAATATTTATGGTTGGAATATAAAATGCTGGCGCTTCAAGAAGCCCACTCGAAGAATTACCAATAACGAATTCAGCTTGCGCTAGTGCGCTAAGATAGCGAAGCGATCCCAGAGAATCAAAAAGAACGAAATTCTCATTTGAATCAGCAAACTCCTTGAGCGCATCATTGATCGCGCCACCTCCAGCATCAGCATTTGCTTTAGTTGCAATGAATAGGATATTCTGTCGCTCTTGGATAGCTAACAAAAGTTGCTGGAGTTTTTCAGTTGGATCTTCATGATCCAGTGTAACCGGATGATAGGTCATAACCGCATAGGGCCGAGAAAGTTCAACACCAAGCGAGTCACTGAGCTCTGCAACGCTTAACAGAGTGGTGTTTAGAGCGTTTTCAATTCCCACAGCCCCAACATTAAAAACTGTTGAAGGGTCCTCACCAAGCTGAATGACACGATTGCGATATTCTTCCGTGCTCGTAAAATGCAAAGAACTGAGCTTGGTTATACAATGTCTTATCGCATCATCGATCGCTCCTTCAGTGACCTCTCCGCCATGAATATGAAAAATAGGAATACGAGCAAGAAAAGCTGCTTCTGCAACTCCTAGCGTTTCGTAACGATCTCCAAGCAAAAGCAACGCATCAGGTCGTTTTCTTTCAAAATACTCGCTAAATCCCAGGAGAGCATTGCTCATGGTGCGCGCCTCAGCTTTAGCATCATCTCCTGTTGCAAGTATTGGAATCTCGACATCAATCGGCAGCTCGGAGTCTTGGACCTCTCGAATGGTAAGACCGTGCTCTTCTGAAAGATGGGTTCCACTGACAATAACCCTAACTTCGACTCCGGACCTTTGCAAAGCTTCTCCAAATGGTCGTAAAAGCCCCCATTCTGCTCGCGTTGTAGTTGAGATAGCAATGGAACTCATAGGAATATCTTTTCCTCCGCTTCGTAGGAATACGGAGCAACCGTACCTATTAGCGTAGGCCATAGCATAGGATCAAGACCATCACCTGGGCGTTTTGTTGTAAGGTTCTCTTCAGTAAACTCTTCTCCAGCTTGTATATCCCTCTTTGCAACAATGCTTCGTCTTGCAACGCTGCGATTGGCTAACTCCGAATCCGTAACCCTCTTCTCGGCACAACCGAGTGCCTTTTCGATATGCCTAATCGAAGAAATCATTTCACGGAGCTCATTGGGATCAAGGCTTGCCAAATGGTCAGGCCCCTCCATAGTCTTATCAAGCGTAAAATGTTTCTCGATAACACGCGCGCCGAGCGCAACTGCAGCTATTGGAACCTCAATACCAGACGTATGATCAGAATAACCAACATCAACACCTAATTCATAGTGTAGTTCGTTTAGAACAAGAAGATTCACGTCTTCATAAGGCGTTGGATATTGCGTGTTGCAATGAAGAAGTGTTATGGAATCGCCGCCATGTTCTTTGAGAACACCCAATGCGGCCTTGATCTCTGGAAGAGTAGCCATACCGCACGACATGATTATCGGAAGACCATAAGAAGCTGATTGTACTAAGTATGGATAATTATTCAATTCTCCTGAGGGTATCTTGATAAAAGAAATACCGATATCCTCAACAAGAAATCGCGAACTATCTTCGTCGAATGCGGTTGCTGAAAACTCAATACCTATCAAGTCGCAGTAATGCTTGAGCTCAGCAAAATCCTCATAGCTCAATTCGAGCCTTTTTAACATATCCAATTGGCTCTCATCGCCACCAGTTGTCTTTTTCTGATAATCAGCTTTCTCAGCCTGTCTTGAAACAAGTGCTTCAGATTTAAATGCTTGAAATTTAACTACATCGGCACCGGCTTCTTTGGCAGCCATCGCGAGCTGTTTCGCCAGACTAAGACTACCGTTGTGATTTACGCCAGCTTCCGCAATCACCAATGTATGGCGAGCATTCGTATCAGCCATAAATCCCCACTACCTTTTGGTTCTCTTTAACATCACCCAAAACAACAGCTCCTGCTCCAACGAGCGCTGAATCGCCGAGTGTCACGCCTTGGATAACAACCGCGTTGGCCCCAACAAAAGTGAATTTTCCTGCCTGTACGTTCCCACATAATGTTGCATTGACTGCCACATGGGAAAAATCGCCTAAACAGCAGTCATGCTCGATGACTGCACCCGAATTAACAATGGTCATAGCACCTATGTTCGTATTTGAATTGACGACCGCAAGCTTGCCGATGAAAGAGCCTTCCTCAATAATCGCATCATTCGCAACAACGGCCGATGGATCTATGATAGGGGGAAATGCGAAACCAAGGCTTTTAGCACGGCTAAACAACGTCTCTCTTAATCTTGACTTGCCCAAGTAACCAACAGTGACCGCAGCGAGCGTGATTCCGCTCTTGAATATCGCATCTAAATCATCATCGGAGCCAATCGTTGTATACTCTTTGTAACTTGTAGTAGGTTCCTGATCGATAAACCCCGCAATTTCATACTGCCCCATTCGTTCGATAGCGTCGACCACTGAGTGGGCATGTCCCCCGCCGCCAATAAGTACTATCTTTTCTTTTCCTGTACTCATATTTTTCCTAGTTCAATATTGTGCCTCTATTGCATAAATTAAATAGATTCCTCACGGCTGCTCTACTGCTATTGCTGAGAGCTGATCTCTTTGAGAACTTGCACAACACGATCGATCTCTTTTGCAGTCAAATTCGTACTACAAGGAACATTGACAATTTGTGTGCGATACTTTCTTGCTTGTTCAACGCAATACTCTAAAGAACCCGCATATGGTTTTTGATCTGGAATGATACCCCAGATAGGGCGCGATTGGATGTTGTTCGAACTTAGCTGCTCGATAATGTCATCTCGGGAAAAATCGTCCCCTTCGCAAACAATGCTATAGAACCATTTATTACTCCGGATATCTGGGCGGAATCCTAGAACAGCTAGATTCTCTAGAGGAGCAATTTCGTGGACATAGTATTCATGATTCTTGTTTTTGGTCTCAATAAATGATTCCAGCTGTTCAAGCTGCGCGATGCCCAATGCCGCCTGCAAATTGGTCATACGGTAGTTATAGCCGATCTCATCATGCTCAAAATATACAACATCGCTTTTCGCTTGCGTAGTAAGATGCCTGGCATGATCAAGAAGTTCTTGATCATCGGAGACGATCATTCCACCACCCCCCGTGGTGATGATCTTATTCCCATTGAACGAATAAACCCCTATAGTTCCTATCGTTCCTGCATATTTTCCTTCGTATTGACCTGTTGTGTAGTACGAACCTAGCGCTTCTGTTGCATCTTCTATTACCTTGATATTGTACCTATCGGCAATCGCCATGATCGCTTCCATATCAGCCATGTTCCCAAAAACATGCACCACCACCAGCACGCGCACTGGCCGATCAGTTTGATCGTGGATCAGCACTCCATCTGTGAACGTGCATTCTTCTTCGCAGAATCGCTCAAGCTTAATAGGATCTATACACAAGGAAGAATCGCAATCGAGAAACATCGGTTCAGCATTCATATACCGAATTGGATTTGCTGCAGCGATGAATGTTAGAGCTGGCACAAGAACTAAATCGTCAGATGTAACGCCAAGGACCATGAGAGCTATATGAAGACCTGCGGTGCCGCTTTGACAAGCGACGGCCCCTTTCGCATTGACATATTCAGAGATATTCTCTTCAAACTGGCTCACATAAGGTCCTCCAGTCGATACCCATTCAGTTTCAACAGCCGTTGTTACCAGTTCAAGCTCTCTGCCCTTCAGATTAGGAACTGATAAAGGAATGAAGTCGGTAGTCATACTGGTCTCCTTGCGCTCGATTACAAATCGGCAAGCCGTGATTAGATATTGTAGATGTCTGTTTTGTAGCGATCGATATTGTCCCTAAGAAAGTCAATCGTTTCAGCAAGACCCTGCGTAAAAGAATACTTTGGCTGCCAATCAGTCAGCTTCAAAATCTTTTCATTTGACCCGAGCAAACGGTTGACCTCGCTTTTTTCAGGACGAAGGCGCTCCTCATCACATACGATGCACGCATTTGGATTAATCTGCCTGATCAACTCTTCCGCAAGCTCGCCAATGGATATTTCCTGTTGAGTAGCAATGTTGATCTCTTCGCCTATGGTCTTCGGTGATTCGTATATATCGATAAACCCATTTGCAGTGTCTTTGACGTAATTAAAATCTCTTGTTGGAGTCAATGACCCTAGTTCGATCTCCTCTTTCCCTGCAAGCAATTGCGTGATGATCGTTGGAATAACAGCACGTGCCGACTGTCTTGGACCATAAGTGTTGAACGGTCGAACAATGGTCACAGGCAGATCAAAGGAACGGTAAAACGATTCAGCCAATCTATCTGCACCGATCTTGGTCGCAGAATAAGGCGATTGCCCCTGGTAAGGATGATTCTCATCAATAGGGACGTATTGTGCTGTTCCATATACTTCCGAAGTTGACGTTACTAACACTCTGTCTAAATCAAGCTTTCTTGCTGCTTGAAGGACATTCAAAGTGCCTTTGATATTCGTGTCCACGTATGTATCTGGAGAATGGTAACTAAACGGAATCGCAATAAGAGCCGCAAGATGGAAAACCGCATCGCAGCCCTTCATCGCCTCCAAAACGCCATTAGGGTCACGCACGTCACCAGCAAAGACTTCCACATGCTCCATAATGTCGTTTGGCAGATCCTCAAGCCATCCCCAATTATTGAACGAGTTATACAGAATGAAAGCTCTGACATCATAACCACGCTTGACTAGCTCTTCAGTCAAATGGCTTCCGATAAATCCTTCTGCTCCTGTAACAAGAATCTTTTTTGGCATGTTCATCTCCTTGCTCTACTTCATTGAGTCGAAAATATTTGCTTTATTCGTCGAGCTCATAAAGGGAAACGCTGCGTTTTTTTCCAAAGGTTTGATAAGCCCTTTCAAACTGCTCAACTTCCCTGATCTGCTGGTAGATACTTTCTGGATCTTTGCTAAAAGACCTCGCATTCGAATAATCGAAATACAACAGATCAGGGTTATCTTTTAAATATTGCGCTAAGGTCTCAGAAGTATTCAAGAGAGGAAGGATATCGTTATAAAGCGTAAACCCATTCTCATATTCTCCTGCGACAATCTTCCCATCTGCAATTTCTCCAAGCTCAATCATAGCCTCTTTCTCAGTATAAGTCTGATTAAGAACGTTGTAATTCAAAACTAGACCAGTATTAATAGCAATACAGATCAAAACCGAAGCAAAGAGCGAACAAACTTGAATCTTGTATTTCTTCGTTAACACACCGCCCGCAAACACCACAACGATTATGCTCGAAAGTATGCAATTGATCAGCAACAACACAACATCAAAATCAGAATAGTCAAGTCGCGAAAAAGTCGGACTGTTCGCACGGAACAGACGATAATACGTCACATAGATCATTACCACGAGCGAAACAGCCGTCATCAAGCAGACAGCGATCTTACCAACTGGACTACTTTTGCTGGTTTTGTTCATTTTCGTAAGACCCAAATAGCAACAATAGAACAATAATAGTAGCGTTGGAAGAATCACAACTGCTTTCCGAAGAACAAAATCATCACTTACAACCGTCTGAGCAAAAAACCCGACCATGGTCATCAGCAACACTAAAATCGGCCCACCTGTGGCTTTAAAAGCCTGTCTAAACAGAGGGATGAGGCAAACGAATACTATGCCCATTATTGGGAGAAGATAGAATAACGCATTCGACAGGAAAAACGCACGAATGTTCCTCAGCAGATTCTCTGCCCCCATTGCATATGCTCCTGCACTTTGTCCCGAGGATTCAAAAATAAGAACGCTGTTTATCGCATTAGCTATCGGCGTAGTATCCCAGACGCACCAGTAGTAAATACTTGCCAAAAATAAAGCTAGACCAGCACCGATAAGACCAAAAAGGACCAACGACCCGCCTGCACGCTTACCTTGAGTTGCAAAAACATAAGCAGCATAAGCCAAAACAGGTATGCCGATGAATAGATTCGTCACATAGACGAAAAGAATCGAGGCAAAAGCAAGGAATCCTACTAATAGACCCTTCATACGGATCGAAATGCTTGGCTTAATCAAGCAATAGATGATCAGTTGAACCAACAAAAGCCGAGAAATACTTGGCTCAACAGCCTTGGTTGCATTGAAAAAGACAAAGCTTGCTAGCAAAGCAACGACCAGAAGAAGCGCCATTATTGCGGCATTCTTATCTTCTCTACCATAAGCTTTTCGTAACTCATTGATGGTCAAGCAGAAGAGAATCAAGATAAGATAGCCAATAAAGACAACGCCTATTCTCAATCCGAAATAATTATCTCCGAAGATCAATAAAGATAACGCTGTGAAAAAATTCCCCACCACATTGCAGATAACATGAGACTGCATAAGGAATTCATATTGCCCGGCATAATAATCATTAGGATTGATCGAGCCAAAATTGATCAGATTCAATGCAAGGTTCGCATAGGTACCTTCATCTATTGGTTGATAGGCTGCAACACCCCAAGGTGGCAAATCCGATTCGAGAAATAGAACACGAGAAAAATATACCAGAGTTATCAGTGTATAAAACGCAATGCTCTTCCAGTTCTTCTTCATGCTGCCAACCAAACCAGCAGAAGACGACCTAGCATGTTTCCCATGAGTCTTATGTATCGAAAAGCTATTCAAATATAAGTTCTACCGATGCCGGCACTACGACTCCAGCTTTATCACCATTCTGGCATAAATGCTTTCTGTTGTTCGTCTGGCAAGAAGGGATACATCTCTTCCAGCGCTGGGGTTGAAAACGATCCATCTTCTAGCATTTTGCTCATTAGTTTGGGTACGAGCGGATCATTGATGCGCTGATCGATCTCCAACAGCACTCTTCCATTGTATTTGGCAAAATCAGCAAGTGTGCTATTAAGTTCCATATTCGTTCGGCAATGCAAATATCCAAACCCGAACAACTCAGCTACAGATTTAAACGATGGAAAGCTCACTCCTGTTTCCTTAGTACATCCGATAAAGAGCCCATCAAAATAATTTAAACTTGTCTGACGAATTGCACTGTACCCCTCGTTTGCAAAAATAACGATCTTGATGGGCAGATTATAATGGCGAATAGTCTGTAGCTCTTGAAGGTTCATCATTATTGTGCCATCACCTGTGACACATATCACTTCACGACCTGATGCAACACAGGCACCAATAGCCGAAGGCAAATCGAAGCCCATCGCCCCTGCGCCGTAATTTGTAATGACGCGCTGATCTTTTTTCTCTTTTCCAACTTGAACCTTCACAGAACAAGCAGTGTTCATGCCCAAGCAGACAATTGCATCATCGGACATAACATCATTGAGCTCCTGCCAAAACCGATAGGCGCCAACACGCTCATCATCCTCAGTATTCTTGATTCCCTCGAACGGATCGAGCGCATCATAGACCGTCTGACAATAATCCAACCATTGCGAAGGAGCCTCCAGCCTTTGATCGAGATCGTTCATGTTCTGCAGGAATTGTTTAACATCTGTGCATACTACATGGTCAACACTAAGGCCTGGCTTCTTCGACTCTGTTTCATCGACATCTACCATGATGATCTTTGCATTTGGTGCAAATTTTTCTTGCACGAACCCTGTCTGCTTAAAACCAAGACTGTTCCCAACAGCTATTATCAAATCAGCATTCTGAAGAATATAGTTTCCTGCACGAGGTCCAATATTGCCCGATAAGCCAAAGAATAGAGGATGCTCGTTATAGTAAATATCTGCCACATGTGCCCCGCCCACAATAGGGACATTATTGGCATTGATGAACGCATCGAGCTCATCTAGTGCATCTCCCGCAATTACACCCGATCCCACAAGAACGCAAGGGCGTTCCGCGTTCAGAATCTCTTCAACAACATAATCCAACTCTTTATCTGAAAGCGAACTAGGCTCATTGGAGGGAACGTATTCGACAAGATCGTCAGTTTCGACAAGGGCGCTTTGCACATTAAGCGGAATATCAAGCCAAACAGGCCCTCTGCGACCCTCCATCGCAATCGCATACGCTTTCTCGACTTCTGCCTTAATCGTGAGTGGGTCGATTATGGTTTTGGCATATTTTGTCATATTGCGAACAGAAGATACGATATCGCACTCTTGGACCCCACGATACCTTAACGGTAAACCCGAACTGTATACTGAGATGTCATATCTGACCTGCCCTGACAGCACAATCATTGGAATACTATCGGTCCAGGCACCCAATACCCCAGTGATAGCATTCGTAGCGCCAGGACCACTCGTGACACATACAAGTGCAGGCCTTCCACCTATACGTGCGTAGGCATCAGCCGCCATGGAGCAAGACTGCTCATGATGCATGAAATACTTATTTATGTCATCGTTAAGAGCCAAAGCATTATCAAGATGCATGGCTCCGCCACCGACGACAGCGAAGCAATCCGTGACCCCCAAATCGGACAAGGTACTCATCACGATATCGGCTGCACGTTTTTTCATAAGTGATACCCCTGTTCAGTATTAGTCATCTTATTGATATCTTTGTACCCATTCGGGCATCGTCTCTTTTTCAAACTCAATCTGCCGTTTGATACCCTCATTTAATGAGGCAAATTCTGCAGGTAAACCAGTTTCGTCGTTTAGTCGATTCACTGACGCAGTATATTCTTTGTTCAGGCCTGGACTAGAGACTTGCACGCTCAAATCCGAGTTCATGGCATCTATAACCGTTTGCGCTATCTCACTCAAGAGCACTGGGGATCCTGATGCCACGTTATAATCACGGTATTGAGGCTTATTGTGAATAAAATAGCCTATGATCTTGGCAAGATCATAGACATGAAGATAATCGAATTTGCAGTCTTGCCTGATCGTTATATCTCTCCCCAGCAAGATGCTCCGAATACAATGGGTTATGAATTTTGAATCGTGATCATAAGGACCAAAGCAAGCAAACAATCGCAAGTTGGTCACGTTATCGCTGCTCTGAGCCAAGGAATTCATGATGAATTTTGCTTCGCCATACGCATCAACAGGAACCGAATTCGCTACTTCTTCTTCTTCAATCTGTTGAATATCACGACGCTTGTCATATTCCGCGCCTGAGCCCAGATATAAGATATGCGAGCAAGAATTTCGTTGTCGAAAGATATTCATGAAGCTCTTCAGCGAGGCTTCGAACATATCTTTATCGCCGTCGGCTTCAGGATTCTTAACAGGATTCGGATTTGCTAAATGCACTATCACATCTACCTGATGATCATCAACATAACGAGCTATCGCATCTGCGTCGAGTAAATCAAGCTCAGCTCGAGGTGGAGTCAAAAGATTGCAATTCTCGCCGATAAGGGGTGCAATATTGCGTCCAACAAATCCTGAACCGCCGGTTAGTAATACGACTGGCCGATCTAGAAACTGCCTCTCCTCGGCTTCTTGAATCATAACTTGCCCTCCAAGCGCTGGGTTGCGACCTGCATCTTATTAAGCTCACCAATGTCTATCCAAGAGTTCTCAGGGATGGGGAATACTCCCACTTTTCCGCCCCCTTGCATACAGCGTTTTACGATATCGGGGAAATCAATCGCCTCTTCTTCCCCAATGCAATCCAAGACATGGGGCTCCACAATATAAACTCCCGTACTAACGAGGAATGAGAACTCAGGTTTTTCTTTCAAACCTGTTACATATCCATCGTCATCTGTCTCGATAACCCCATAAGGAATAGAAGTGTTGACCATGGCGCTCACATAAGTGATATCGTCTCCAAGTTCTTTATGGGTCTGATAAGCGCACGCCAGATCATCGTCGATCAAGATGTCACAGTTCGAAACGATAAACGTTGAGTCTATATGCCCTTTAAGCAAAGCCAGTCCGCCACCCGTACCTCTAAACTCTTTTTCAGTGAGGAAATGTACGGAGTAATCCGTATCGGCCCCTTCAAAATACGACTTGACCATGTCGGCCTTATGATTCAGGATGAACCAAACTTCTCTGCACCCTCGAGAATAGAACTGTTCGATGATGCGCTCAGCAATGCTTGTGTCTCCAATAGGCACCAAAGCTTTAGGCAGGATCTTCGTATAAGGATAAAGACGCGTGCCTTTACCTCCTGCCATAATCACTAGAGGAACGCCAGCTAGAGCTTCCTCCAACATCATCAAATCGTCTTCACTATTGAATGCCAGCATGAGAAGCTTTTTTGCTTCATCAACAAGAGGATAAACAATATAGGGATGGGTCTTTTTTGCTGAATTGATCTCAGCTTCAGATTTAAAACAGACTGGGTTTGGGTTCATCGCTTGAACAACAGGACTTGCCAAATCGCCATCTTCTAAGAAAAAATGACGCATGTCGCCGTTGGTAAACAGACCCAAAAGACTATTGTCTGAATCAATAACAGCAACAGCAGGAGCATGATTTTTGCTCATAAGCTCTATCGCGTCACGAACACTTGCGTCTTTGCCAACCGTATTATCTAACCCATTTTGCATAATCTTAATCCTCGAACTTACAGCACTTGCCAAGCGCGGTTATTACCACACTTTCCAAGGAGCACGGCGGCCGGTCCAAAGTTCCTGAAGCTGCTCGCGCTCGCGCTGCGTATCCATGCACTTCCAGAAACCAGGATGACGATAGCAAGACAGCTTGCCTTCGTCGGCAAGAACAGCAAGGACATCCTCTTCAAAGACTGAATCATCGCCGCCAATATAGTCGAACACTGCTGGCTCGCAAACCATGAAACCGCCGTTGATCACCGAGCCATCAACATTCTTCTTCTCTCTGAAGGTCGATATCTTTCCATTGTCGTCGATATCAAGAATGCCTTTGCTCTGCCCAATCGATACACCACTCAGCGTAACGATCGAATCAGATTTCTCGTGCGTCTCGAGCAGTTTCGCTAAATCGATATCTGCAACGCCATCACCGTAAGTGAGCATGAACGGCTCATCGTTCACGTACTGCTTGATGCGTTTGATGCGCCCACCGGTCATGGTGCTATAGCCCGTATCAGCCACGGTTACACGCCATGGTTCAGCCTGGGAGGAATGTACGGTAACTTCTTTTGATCCGCCGCGATAATCGAAGGTGACATCGGTATGCTGCAAGTAATAATCATCGAAGTACTCTTTGATCTTGTGCTGCTTATAACCTGCACAGATGATGAAGTCAGTAAAACCCTGTGCTGCGTAGATCTTCATGATGTGCCAAAGAATAGGCCTGCTTCCGATTTCGATCATCGGCTTAGGGCGCAGGTGGCTCTCTTCTGAGATCCTTGTTCCAAATCCGCCTGCTAAGATTACTACCTTCATGTGTTTTCCTTTAGCTCCGTTTCATCGAACCAAAACGTGAATATGTTCGTTGATACCTGCCATATTATCGTTCATCTGCTGTAATGAATCAAATCTCATGAATATGATTCCGAGTGCTTTATTCGCACCATCAAAGGATTCGATCTGCTCGCCTTCTTGTTCATAAAGAACCGTACGATAGACGCTTGGCGAAAGAACCTCATCGATCTCTATACCATCGAAAATGCCGTCTTGAAGAGAATGCAAGACATGGGTCGCATAGGCGTCATGCGACAGATCGTAATCGAGGTTTTCGGGCGTTTCTCCCATTGCGCAGAGAACGTTAGCTTCAACAAGGTCGATTCCCGATGCGTCGCTCAATTGCACGGGAATCATATTGCCCCCTGCACGTGAACCTAGCTCGATGATATAGGGAGTATTCTCTTTTCCCAGTATCACTTCCACATTCATCTCACCAAAACGTATACCAAGCGTCCTCACGAGACGCTGAAGAGCATCTTTTATGCTCTTCTTTTGCTCAGCAGAAAGGTTCGTGGGTGTTTTCTTACCTGTCGGAACTAATTCCACAGCCGCATCACGCACGCAATCCATAAGTCCCCAGAAACGAACCTCTCCATCAATAACGAAGATATCGCCCCCGATTACGCAAGGGTACTCCTTCTCGATATACTCTTCAGCAATAAGAACACCGTTATTGTTGATCTTATCGGCAGCTTCTACCGCCAAGACGAACGATGCCTGGTCTTCAACAATGGAAACGCCTTTGCTTCCTGATGAATCGGTAGGCTTCACCACGATCGGAAGAGTGAAGCTCTGGAGCGATTCCCATGTCTTTTCTAGGTCGTCTTTTGCCGAGAACGCCATCGAAGCGGGGCAAGGGAAGCCCTGTTGCTTTAGGTGTTCGCGAAAAAGATGCTTCTGAGACATCGTTTCGACCGCTGAGAGCGGATTGGTCGGCAAGCCCAATTCTTCGGCAACAGCAGCCGCGATAGGACTTGCGGGGTCAGTCGCATACGCCAGAACGCCTTCGACGCGCTCCTTACGAGCAACTTCAAGAACAGCATCTCTATCGGTAGTGCTTACCGGATAATAAACATCTGCGATGAATTGCCCTGGATTATCAGGCAGATAATCGCAGAGAACCGTACGATAGCCGAGACGCTTCGCCGTCTCGATCGCAATAAGCTGATGAGGCGATCCTCCGAGCATGAGCAAAGATCTAGTCATGCGCTGCCTCCAACAGGATCTCGCATATCCGGTCAACGTCTTCGAGGGAAAGATCGGCATACAGAGGCAAGGTTATGACCTTAGAAGCTACTCGCTTGGCGATTGGCGTAGTATCGCTCGAGTACATCTCTCGATAACAGGCAAAATCAGTAACGAGAGGATAGAAATACTTGCGTGCTCCTATGCCCTGTTCGGCCAACTTATCGAATATCTCATCGCGCGAGGCTCCAAAGGCGTCGGAATCCACCACAACAGGAAGGTAGGCGTAATTGTGTTCCACATTCGCTGGAGGGATACACAAAGACAGTCCCGGCACATCTGAAAGAAGTTCGTAATACCTTTCGGCGACCTGTTTGCGTTTCGCTATCTCACTTGCCACGTGGTGCAGATTGCAAAGCCCCATTGCAGCAGCAAATTCGTTCATCTTCGCATTGCCACCCACAAAATCACACGACTCAGAGTCTTTCATGCCAAAGTTCGCATGACTTACCAGCTCTACTGCAAGCTGGGGATCCTTAAAAGAAGCTGCTCCACCTTCAATGGTGTTGAACACCTTCGTAGCATGGAAGCTGAACATGCTCGCGTCGCCAAAACGCGCTACCGAAACACCATCTTCCTTCACGCCAAAGGCATGCGCCGCATCATAGATGACTTTCAAATCGTATTTTTTTGCAATGCGCTCGATCTGTTCATGATCGCAAAGATTCCCGTATACATGGACGGGCACGATCGCGCAGGTGTTCTCCGTAATAAGCGACTCGATCTTCTCAGGGTCGATCGTATAATCGCTCGAACGAATATCGCAAAAAACCGGCTTGAGACCTTTGCGAGCCAATGCATTGGTCGTGCTCACAAAGGTAAAAGGAGTGGTGATAACTTCATTACGCCCATCATGCCCCAATTCAAGGGCTTCAACAATGTTTTCGAGCGCCAAATGCCCATTGGTGAAAAGCGCAAGATTTGACGTGTCCAAAAAACCTTGCAAGGCAGTTTCGAGTTCGCGATGTTTTTCCCCTCGGTTAGTAAGCCATCTGCTCTCCCAAAGCGACGCTATTTCAGCGCAATACTCTTCATAAGGAGGCATCGAAGGGCGTGTTACTACTATCTGCGAACTAGAAATCGGTATCATCCTCATAAGAATCGGAAAGAAGGCTTCCGCGCACCCTGCGCTCATATACCGCATAGAGATATTGGCCGTAGGGAGATTTCGCATATTTGTCGGCTGCGGCTTTCAGGGTATCGCCGTCGATCCAGCTGTTGTTGTAAGCGATCTCTTCTAGCGATGCGATCTGAATGCCCTGGTTCTTTTCTACAACACGTACGTATTCCGTTGCCGCATAGAGGCTTTCCATGGTGCCAGCATCGAACCAAGCAGAACCGCGATGCAGCAGCTCTACCGACAACGAGCCATCTTCCAAATACATGCGATTCAGGTCAGTGATCTCAAGCTCCCCACGAGAAGAAGGAAGGATCTGTTTCGCCCATTCAACTGCGCGGCTATCGTAAAAATAGAGCCCTGTCACTGCATAATTACTTTTAGGATTCTCCGGCTTTTCCTCAAGAGACACAGCCATGCCATCCTCATCGAACTCAACGATGCCAAAACGCTGCGGATCAGGGACATAATAGCCGAATATCGTTGCGCCATAGTCTTTTGTTGCAGCTCTCCTCAAGCGAGAAGTTAAGCCGCCACCGTAGAAAATGTTATCGCCAAGAGTAAGCGCAACAGAGTCATCTCCGATGAAATCCTCGCCGATGAGCAAAGCCTGTGCTAAGCCCTCAGGATCCAGCTGTTCTTTATATGACAGACTCACCCCATATTGGGAGCCATCGCCGAGCAAGCGATGGAATTTTGGAAGATCGCGTGGCGAACTGATCACGAGAATATCTCGAATACCCGCCAACATAAGAATCGACAACGGATAGAAGATCATCGGCTTATCGTATACCGGTAGCAGTTGTTTTGAAGTGACCGAAGTGAGCGGATAGAGACGCGTTCCACTGCCACCCGCAAGAATAATGCCCTTCATCGCGTTCCGCCTAAGTATTTTGCCTGTTTGTATAGCATTTTGTTTCTCTAACCCTGTTGCACACTGGCTATTTTGTCGCGAGGTACACCACGCCGATTATATTAGCTTTTGCCAAATGAAGCTCGTCGATCATATTCGAAAGGGCACTGCGCGAATCAAGCCATTCGCGCACGCAGAGAATCGTTATATCTGCTTCTTTTGCGATATAGACCGAACCTATGCCTTCCGAAAGAGAAGGACATTCAACGATCGTGAGGATTCCCGGAAGGGCGGCGCTCTTGAACCCTTCTGCATGCGGATTTCCCTTGGTGCGGCTTACTGCCACGCCAGAATGTTCGAAAACACTGGTGAGCTCCGCGCAAGTAAGGGTTGCACCCGTAAGACCTGCGGGAATAACCGCTATGGTGCTGAGCGGCTCTTCGCTTAGGAAGCGGATGTTGGCAAGAAGCTTTTCGCCTCTATCACGATTAGGAATTCTCCCGATGATAGGGAGATCGAAGAGCGTAACAATATCGTTCTCTGATTTGATCGGCTTCTTTATCGCATCGATCACGATAAGCGCACAGATCGAAAGGAATACTCCAAGAACAAGAGCTATCGCAATGAGCTTCAAAAGGCCAGGAGAAATGCGTTCGGCATAGGTCGCTTCATTTGTAGTGATCGTGAACGCGGCATTGACTTTGCGTATTTCGTCAGCCGTAGCATTGATGGCTGAATTTGCAGCGGAGATACATCCGTTGTAGTCGGATCCTTCAGCAAATATAGTGATCGTGCGATAAGCCGTATCGGCTTTGGAGGTTACGGTGATGCCATTTTGAGAGAAGAGCTCTGCTTCACTTTGGGCAAAACCGCCAGTTAAGGCAATGTCTGCATCAGTAATAAGGGTAGCTTTTGCTTCGTATGTTGAAGGTGCGAGCAGGGTTACGACAACCGTGATCACCGCACAAGCAATAGGGATGGCGATCGCTATCTTCAGATAATGACGAAGGAGTCTCAACAGATCAGAAAAGGTCATCAATAGCTCCTGTCTGTTGCCAGATATTTTGTTTAGTTGCGTTCATTCTGCATTTCTCTATCTTGTGTAGTACGAATAAGCTTGTCAATTATTTTTATGAACCACTTCGAGGCCAATCGTTGCGGTTGTAGTTCTACCGAACATAGTCATTTCGATCAATGCTCGCCTTTTATGTCGGTCGATCTTCTTGATGATCGCTTCCTGCCCGAATAACGGCCCTTGGGTAACCGTGATGGTCTCTCCTTCGATATAGCCCTCGCTCATGCGCACACAATAGGCATCATCAGTGAAGGCAACGATCCAGTCTTTCTCCTCTTCAGAAAGAGGCGTGATCTCATTCTTCTGGCCGTTCTGTCCCAAAAGGCGTGTAGTTGCTGGGACTTTCTTGAGTTCGCTCAGAAGCGCGAGGATCGAATCGGTGACCATGAACAGATACCCTGGAAAAAGCATGCGACGCACACGCTTCCATTCTCCTTGGATCTTGCGCATCGTTTCGTATTCCGGAAGGAAAGCATCCTGCAGAATAGCAGGATCGATCATCTGTTTACACATATCTCGCACGGCTACTTCTTGTCCGCTATTGACTTGAGCGACATACCACATGTCTGTTCCTATCCTCGGGCCAAAGCACCGTGTTTGCCGAGAGTCTTGCGTGCATAGCTTCGCCCTTTTCAGGGGTCTGAATCTTTCAACACGCTCTTCAAACTCTCACGGCTCACGAAACGCGCTTGGCGACGATTTCGATTCCTTAAGATATGTGCGCGCATCTTGCGAAATACTGCATCCTATATCTGGGCGCAGTTCGAGCAAGATACAACAATATATGGTATCAGTTCATAGGTTTTCGGTAAACAAATTAGGGCTTCTACCAGCCAAACGGCATGCTTAGCTGCGTTAGTTTCACAGCTTGATGCGCAAGTGCTCCATCTTACGAAAATGCGCATGTAAAAGAAGCAGGATTGGCGTAGCTGTAGCATGAAAACGGCAGCTCGGAGGCCGCCGTTTGAAGGATAAATAATGCGAGGTCCACGGTTGATGCACCACTTCGTTGCTTTGGTTGCGCGATTACAGCGCCATCCTGCGTCGAACGAAACCGATCTTTTCTAGCTTCTTAAAGGTGAAGACTGGATACAAAAAAAGCGGCCAGGGTTTTGCTTTACCCTGACCGCTCTGCGCATGCGTTGCTACGTTGAATCCGCTCTTTCGCTCGGCTAGATCGTCATGAAGCCGAGGAATTGGGCGAGGAACGAGATGAACACGATCGCGATCAGGATGGGCGCGATGTACTTGATCATGATGCGCCACGCTGCACGCCAACGGAACTTCGATGAGGCCATGATTTCTTCCTCGATGATCTTCGGCTTGATGCACCAACCAACGAAGATGCAGGTCAGGAATGCTACGATCGGCATCATGATGGTGTTCGAGACAAAGTCGAAGAAGTCGAGCAGCGAAGTGCCCGCACCCAACGGCTCGATGAACGAAAGACCGTTGTAGCCCAGGTTCACGAACACAGCCGCAACACCGATGATCACGAACGTGAGCACAGTTGCCTTCTTGCGCGAGCATTTCGCGCCGTCATGCATGATCGAAACGCAGGTCTCCATGAGCGAGATCGCCGAGGTGAGCGCTGCGAAGATAACGAGCAAGAAGAACAGCACGCCGATAACGGGTGCGAAATCGCCAAACGATGCGAACATCTGCGGCAACACGATGAACATGAGACCGGGGCCGGAATTTTCGGTAACCGCCTCAGGCGAACCCAGCGCAACGAATGCCGCTGGCACGATCATGAGGCCCGCCAAGAACGAAACACCGATATCGAAGCCCGCAACACGGATCGCGCTCGAAGTGAGCGAGTCGCGCTGCTTCATGTAGGAGCCATAGGTGACCATGATGCCCATCGCGATGGACAGCGAGAAGAACATCTGTCCCAGCGCCGCAACCACGAGCTCTATCGAGAACGCAGAGAAATCGGGCACCAGATAATAGGCAGCGCCATCGAGCGCGCCAGGCTGGCAGAGCGTGTAGACAACCAGGATGACCGTCATGATGATAAGCGCTGGCATCATGATCAGGTTAGCCTTCTCAATACCGCCCTTGATGCCGCGCGACACGACGAAGAACACGATAGCCATGAAGATGAAGAGCCAGATATACGACTCAAAACTGCTGGTGATGAAGCTAGAGAAGTACGTACCGCCATCGCCGATCATGGTTGCGGGATCGAAGAAATACGCACCGACGTACTTCGCCACCCAGCCACCGATCACGCAATAGTACGGCGTGATGATGAACGGAACGAGCGAAGCCAGGATGCCAATGAAGGCATACTTCTTGCCGAACAGCTTGAACGCGCCGATGGTAGACTGGCGCGTCTTACGACCGAGCGCGATCTCGACAAGCAGAAGCGACAGACCAAAGGTGAACACGAGCACCAAGTAGGTGAGCAAGAACATACCGCCACCATACTTCGCCGCCAGATACGGGAAGCGCCACAGATTACCCAAGCCGACCGCAGAAGCGGCTGCAGCCAAGATGAATGCCCATTTGCTTGACCAGGTGTCACGAGCAGCATGTGCAAGTTGAGACATAGATCCCCCATTCAGGTTCAATTCGTTCGCTCGCTGATCCAGTTCGATTCGCACTGGATCGGTTCGCGATATTGCTAGACACGTTGATTTGTATTGCTACGAAGAATAGCAAAAGAACCTTAAAATCTTCACAAGAATGACCGCGCAGGAGCAAGCGGCGAACGTGAACGGGCTGCGAACATTCCCAGCGCTACAGATTGCGCGCGCGGCGACGAGCACGCGCGGCGGCCGCAGAAAGCACCGTGGCAGAAGGCAGCGGCTCGGTATTCTGCTCAGGCTGCTTCTTGCTATGCTTGCCTTCAGGTTGAGGGTCCTGTGCTGCGGCTTCGCTAGTGCCGCTCACGGCGGCAGCATGTCGGGCTCTTCGCTCCGATGAAGCCCGCGCCCCAGCATAGACTTGCGAGAAATCGAACTTGGTGGCTTCACTCGAGTCAGAAGTCTCGGCTGAAGCGCTCGATTCCCTTTGGCCAGTAGACTCATCAGCCAAAACCCGCTCTTCTGCAACCGGCTTCACAGGTTCAACTTTTGGCAATTCACGCTCGAGCGCTGCATGCGAAGCTGAAGGAGTTGCTTGGCTTTCTGCAAATGAAGAAGATTGGTCCGCTCCTGAAGAGCTTGCAGGGGCAGCCTCTGCGGTTTGGGTTTCTGCCGCGCTGGATGCCTCCAGCGAAGAGGCTGGCATCGTTGCCGCAGGCGCACTTATCGAATCGACCACAACAGCTTGAGCATCGCTCGTCATGAAAGCGCTGACAGCAGAGGCCTCTTCAGAAGAGCAGGCATCGAGATTCGGGCCACGAGGGATCACGATCTCGCGGTCTTGCTCTTTTTCCTGGCGCCACCGCGCCCAGCGCGCAGCAGGTGATGAATCCGCTGCACCAGTGCGTTTCTTGGCCTTCTTCGAAGACTTCTTCCCCTTCTCCGTACTGGCCTTAGGAGTTTCTTCGACCACCTTAGGAGCAGGCTCTTCGAGCGTTGAAACCGGCGGAATATCCTCGATCGCATCGGAAAGGTGCTGATCAGGAGCAAGTTCACCGCGCAGCCCACTCGGGCGAGGATCGTAGTAGAAGTGCTGCTCAGCGTAGGTCACATGCCAGAGCACAAGTCCTTCAGCAGGCGCGTTCTGTCCTGCTGCCTGTCGGTTGCGCGCCGCGAGCACCTCGCCCACCCACTCGGGCGTGCGTTTCCCGCGACCAACCAACACGAGCGTACCCACCATCGTGCGCACCATAGAATGCAAGAACGCGTTCCCGATGACCGTGATCACGATGAAGTTCGAATTCCAGATCTGCTCTTGCTTGAACGAGATATCGGCAACATAGCGATGCGTGGGCTTATCCTTCGCTGAAACCGCCATGCAGAAGCTCTTGAAATCGTGCTCGCCCAGCAGATGCGTAGAAGCCTGCTTCATCGCCTCAACATCGAGCGGCTTGCCCAGATGCCAGCAGAACTTCTCCATGAGCAGGGGCGCAGCCACATCGGTACAGATGTAGTAACGATATTCGCGCATAACGGCCGAGAACCGTGCCGAAAAATCCTCTGGCATAGGGCGCACTGAGCGGAACGAGATCTCTTCATGCGTAAGCGCGTTGAGCGATTTCAGAAGTGAATCGGGCTTGCGGCGAAACCACTCATCGGGGAGCAGATCGAAGCTGATCACCTGGCAAAGCGCATGAACGCCAGCGTCGGTCCTGCCAGCGCACGTGGTATCGATGCGCCGACGAAACAGCAGCTCAAGGGCATCTTCGATATTTCCCTGAACCGTAAGCTGCCCATTCTGCCGCGCGAAGCCCGAAAAAGGCTCTCCGTTGTACGAAAACCACGCTGCGACCCTCATGAACGCCGCCCCGTTCTGTGGTTGTGCCTGCTTGCCATGATGCGCCTCTACGATGCTTTCCAGATCTCGCGTCCGAACAGATCGTGCAAGTCTGCCTTGAGCATATGATCGCGCGCATTGATGGTGAGCGGCAGCTCTGCGCGCATGCGGCTGCCGTCGGTCTGCGCCACGAAGAGCACGATCGGGTCGTTGCCGGGATGGGTCTTCAGGATGTCCAGCAGGCGCGAAGAAGAAAGCGCGTTCAGCTCGTTGGATTGCACCTGCAGCTCCATGCACACCGGCTTCACGTTCTGCTGCTCTTCGGTAAGTTCGAGCTTTTCGATCTCGTAGCCGATAAGCTGGTTCGCGCGGTCGCTCACCTCGAACTTGCCGCGCACGGTTACCACTGCATCTTCCTCGAGCACGCTGGAGACCTTCTCGTAGTCGAAGCAGATGCACTCGATGCTGCCCGCCAGATCTTCCAGATTGAAGGTGGCCATGAGGGTGTTGCGCTTCGTGCGCTTCACGTTCACGTCGGAGACCATGCCCGCACATTTGATGTTCTTGATGCTCTCTTCGCGCTCGTTCAACTCCGTCATCGAGTATTTGTTCGTGCGCGAAAGATAGTTCTCGTACGGGCTTAAGGGATGATCGGAGACATACATCTTCAGGATCTCTTTTTCGAAGGTAAGCTTCGTGCGCTTATCCCATTCCACCCCATCGGGCTCAGGGATATCCTCGACGAAGCCCGCATCCGGATCGTCCGCGAACATGTCGAACATGCTCACCTGACCAGCGGATTTATCCTTCTGGCGCTTGGCTGCATCGTCGAGCAGCGATGTTTCATCCACGAAATACATGAGCTGCTTGCGCGTGTAGCCGGTCGAATCGAACGCACCGGACTTGATGAGCGCTTCGAGCGTCTTGCGGTTATAGCATGAGGAATCCACGCGGTTCACGAAATCGTGAAGCGAAGTGAACGGACCGTTGGCCTCGCGCTCTGCGATGATGGCCTGCACCACCTTCTCGCCCACGCCACGCACGCCAGCAAGACCGAAGCGGATGCCGCCATCAACCGGGGTGAATTCCAAGCTCGAAGAGTTGATATCGGGCGGAAGCACGGGGGTGCCGTTGTGGTTCGCGCTAGCAATATAGCGAATGAGCTTGTCGTTGCTGCCCATGTAGCTGGTGAGCACCGCTGCCATGAATTCGTTGGGGTAATGCGCCTTCAGGTAAGCCGTGCGCATGACCAAGATGGCGTATGCTGCAGAATGCGACTTGTTGAACGCGTACTTCGCGAACTTCTCGGCATCTTGCCAGATCTGCTGGGCAACTTCGAGAGAATAGCCGTTCTCGACCGCACCTGAATCCCAGTCAGCCTGAAGGCCGCGCATCACGTCGATCTTCTTCTTACCCATCGCCTTACGCAGCTTGTCGGATTTGCCTGCCGAAAAACCGCTCATGACCATGGAGATCTGCATGATCTGCTCCTGGTAGACCATGGTGCCATGGGTCTCTTCCAAGATGCCGCGCAGACGGTCGTCGTAATAATGAACCGCTTCGGGATTCTTCGCCGCCTTGATGTAGTCTTCGACCATGCCTGACTCAAGCGGACCGGGGCGGTTGAGCGCGATAGATGCGACAACATCCGAGAATTGCTTTGGGGGGAGGCGCTTGAACAGGCTCACATAGAGCGCGCCTTCCACCTGGAAAAGACCATCCATGTTGCCCGATTGCATGAGCTCGAAGGCTTTTTCATCGTCGGTGGGGATCTCTTCAGGAACGATCTTCGTGCCGTAGCGCTCTTCGATGTTGCGACAAGCGATCGAAAGCACGTCGAGCGTACGAAGACCGAGGAAGTCCATCTTGAGAAGGCCCAGGTCGGGTGTGTAGTGGCCGTCGTATTGGGTGATGATGCCGCCGCCCTTGGTATCGCGCTTCATGGGCACATGGTCGGCCATGGGGTCGCGGCAGATGATGGTCGCGCAGGCATGCACGCCTTCACCGCGCACGTGGCCTTCGATGGATTTCGCCGCATCGATCACCGCATGCACATCGGGCTCGTCTTCGTAAGCCTTAGCCAGATCAGGATTGGTTTCGAGCGCTTGGTCGATCGTGATGCCAAGCTCGTTGCCGATCATCTTGCAGATGCGGTCGCCCGTGCTGTAAGGATAGTCGAGCACGCGCGCAGCATCGCGTACGGCGTTCTTCGCCTGAAGCGTGCCGAAGGTGATCACCTGCGAAACGTGGTCTTCGCCATACACATCCTTGATGTGGTTGATAACCTCTTCACGCCTACCCTGCTCGAAGTCGACGTCGATATCGGGCATCTCCACACGCTCGGGAGAAAGGAAACGTTCGAACATGAGACCGTTGGGCAGCGGATCGAGGTCGGTGATACCCATGGCGTATGCCACGATCGCACCTGCCGCCGAGCCACGGCCCGGACCAACGCCGATACCTTGGCTGCGCGCCCATTCGATGTATTCCTGCACGATCAAGAAGTACGCGGGGAAGCCTTGATCGATGATGACCTGCATCTCGTAGTCGGCCTGCTTCTGCACGTGCTCGGGAACGGGATCGCCGTAGCGCTTGATCAGGCCTTCCTGCACGCGCTTGCGGAACCATGATTCCTCGGTCTCCCCTTCGGGCAGCGGGAACTTCGGCAAAATGGGATCGCGCTCGAGCTCGACGTTGCACTTTTCCGCAACCTCGATGGTGTTATCGCAGGCCTCGGGGAAGTCCTTCAACGCCGCGCGCATTTCCTCTTCGGTCTTCATGTAGAACTGATCGTTGGGGAACTTGAAGCGCTTTTCCTGGTTGATGGTCTGGTTGGTGCCGATGCACAGCATCACGTCCTGCGCCTGCGCATCCTCTTGCACGAGGTAGTGGAAGTCGTTCGTTGCGATGGTCTTGAGCCCCAGGTGGTTCGCAATTTCCGTGAGCTGTTGGTTGAGCTCGCGCTGCGTCTTGCCCGCATCGGAGGTGATACCCTGGTCTTGGAGCTCGATGTAGAAATCGCCCGGCTCATAGAGCGCGGAGAGCTTCTTCGCCCACTCAATGGCTTCGTCGATCTTGCCCGCGTCCACGCAGCGTGGGATGATACCCGCGATACAGGCGCTCGTGGCGATCACGCCTTCGGAATACTTCTCGAGCATCTCGAAGGTCGTGCGCGGGCGATAGTAGAAATTGTCCACATGCGATTCGCTCACGAGCTTCACGATGTTGTGATAGCCCGTGTTGTTCTTCGCGAGCAGGATCATATGATGAAGCTTCTGCTTACCTTCCTTCTTCAAGGAAGAATCCGTGGTGAAATAGATCTCGCATCCGAAGATGGGTTTTACCCACTTGCCCGTTTCTGCCTTCACCTTGTCGCATGCGTCCGCTAACTCTGGCACACCCGACATAACGCCATGGTCCGTAATGGCCACCGCCGGCATACCCAGGTCAGCCGCGCGCTTCACCATGTCGTAGACTTTGGTAGCGCCATCGAGCAGCGAGTATTCCGTATGGTTATGAAGGTGGACAAAAGCCATGAGCAACATCCTTCTATCGTGTGCGCGAAAGCTGGTTCTTCACCGCAAGATCGCGCGAAGAGCAATGCAGAAATCGAGGCGTTCAAGGACTTTCATTGTGCCATCTTCAGCCGTGACTTGCTAGGGCAAAATGGGCGGTTTCGCATCGAAATCACGAACGGTTCGGGTTTGAAGGTGGAAGGAAGTCGTTTTAGAATCTCCATAACCCCAGTTCGGCTGTATACAAGATGTTGTGTTTTCCCAGGTTACAAATTGGATTTCGCCACAAAATATTGGTTTTTTCGGTTTACACCAAATTGCGCATGGAGTAGCATGAGAGAGGTAAGGTAATTGATACTAAGTTAGTAACAATTACAGGAGCACCAGCAGTACCGAATAAGGTTATGAATAACGGAGGGGGTATTATGACCACGCTTGAAGCACCTGCATTCGCAGCACAAAACACAACATGGGATGCTAAAGCAAATCAAAGCCACGGAGCCGCAGAAGAAACACAGAAGCACACGCACCAGCCTGCCGCTTCATCCGAACATATGCATCTGCAAAATGTTTCGGTTTCTATCTCTTATTCTTCGCCTGACGACTTCCGCGTCACTAACGAAGAGATCGAACAGTACATCGCTCGAGGTCGCGAACTTGAGCCAAGCAAGGATCTTGCCTGGATCGATCTTGCCGTTGAAGCGGAAGATGTCGCAATTCACTATGGGTACCACGCTCAGCCGTTCGAGCGCATCCGTCGCATCACCGGCTACCTGGTTGGCACCCTCGATCGTTTCAACGACGCAAAGCGCGCCGAAGAGCACGATCGTGTGAAGCACGACATCCCGTGCACCTGTCGCTAAATAACGCTGCCTTGCCTAAAGAAAAGCCGCTCGCCTCTTGTTGGGTGAGCGGCTTTTTTGTTTCTCTGGTTTGTGGGAGTCGGTTAAGTGTTAGGGGTCGGGTAGTTTGTCACCTGCGCCTAAGCTTTTACGATGCGAGCGCCTTGCGGCGTGTCTTCGATGCGGAAACCGAGCTCGGCAAGTCCGTCACGGATCGCATCGGCAACCGCGTAGTTCTTGTTAGCGCGCGCGTTGGCACGGGCATCGAGCAACGCTGCCATCGCTGCTTTCACCGTTGCGGGATCCGCCCCATCGCCTGGCGCGAAGCCAGCGAACTCCATCGCGAGCACCATTACCTCAGCGGCGCTCTCCTCATCATCGAGCACGGTTGCTCCCGCTTCAGCTGCATCGTTTATCTCGATCGAAATGCCGAGCACATCCATGAGCTCGACCACTGCCTGTGCAGCCTTCTCGAACGTCTGAACATCCGCTTCTGTAACAGAAGCGCTTTGCTGGACATCGTTTAAGAGCGTGTTCGCATCGCTCACGAAGCTGAAGATGGCACCGAGTGCGGCAGCGGTATTGAAATCGTCGTCCATCGCTTCAGTGAACGAGTCTTTCATGTCCGCAATGAGCGTTGCGACCGCGATCGAAGTTGCAAGCGAGCCCGCATGAGCATCAGAGGCGTCGGGCGTATGGCCGTCTCCTGCCTTCGCCTGCGATTGCTGTGCTGAACGCGCGAGCCAAAGCGCATTCGTGACGAAATTCTCCAAGCGCTCGAGCGCCGCCGCCGATTCCTGCAGACGCGCATCCGAGAAGTCGAGCGGGCTGCGGTAGTGCGTCTGCAACATGAGCATACGAAGCACTGCCGGATCGGTGGTCTCTAAGATGTCGCGCAACAGCAAGAAGTTGCCGAGCGATTTGCTCATCTTCTCGGAGTTAATCTGGAGCATGCCACCATGCATCCAGTAGTTCGCGAATGTGGTTTCAAACGCCGCTTCAGATTGCGCGCGTTCGTTCTCGTGGTGCGGGAAACACAGATCCGCGCCGCCGCCATGGATGTCGAAGGGCAGATGAAGATACTTCTCAGACATGGCCGAGCATTCGATGTGCCAACCAGGACGGCCTTCGCCCCACGGAGAAGACCAGCTCGGCTCACCCGGCTTCGCTGTCTTCCAAAGCGCGAAATCGAGCGGATCGCGCTTGCGGTCTTCCAAGCCTTGGCCATCGGCGCGCAGTTCGCGATGACCCGATTCCATCTCGTCCACATTGCGATTCGAGAGTTCGCCATACGCTGAATAGGAACGCACGGCGAAGTACACATCGCCATCGACCTCATACGCATGGCCTTTGTCGATCAGGCGTTGCACGAGCTTGATCATCGTGTCGATCTCTTCGGTAGCCTTCGGACGGATATCGGGGTCCTGCACGCCGGCTGCATGCATGTCGGCGATGAAAGCGTCGGTATATTCTTCGGCGACCTCGGCAGCCGTTCGACCTTCCTCGAGCGCCTTGTTGATGATCTTGTCGTCCACGTCGGTCACATTCTGCACAAAGGTAACTTCGAACCCGCGCCACGTGAGGTAGCGCCGGATGGTGTCGAACGAGATGAACGTGCGCGCATTGCCGATATGGATGTAGTTGTACACGGTCGGGCCGCACACATACATGCCCACTTTGCCCTCGTTCACGGGAACGAACTCGCGCTTGGTGCGCGTTTTAGTGTCGTAGATCTTGATCATGGTGTTCCTATCTTGATGGTATCGGTGGTACTGGTCGTGATGATCGGCTTCAACGGGACCCATCGTCAGCTTCGATGATAAGCGCGGTATGAAGCGTTACTGGTCTTGATCGATCTGATCGGCTTCTTGTTGCGCCGCACGCTCTGCCTGCTTGTCGAGCGCTTGCTGTTTCACCGCGAAGGCTTCGAGCTCATCGACGCGCTTGTAGAGATTGCGGATCGCACGTTCTACGGGATCAGGCAGGTCTTCGAGGCGTTCGCCCTGACAATCCCCGTTGTTGAGGAAGTAATCCTTGTGATCGGCGCGAATGGGAGGCAGCGTTGCTTCTCGCTGAGCATCAGGTGAACTTACGCTTGGCTCTTCAGCAGGAGACGATGGAATCTTCGCCGCCGCTGCTTTCTGCAGGTCGATCTCCTTGTCCTTCGCTGCACTCTTTGATGTTGAAACGCCATCGCGCACAACGATATGCCCGGGAACGCCTACCACGGTACAATTCGGCGGTACGTCCTTCACCACTACCGAGCCACCGCCGATCTTCGAGTTATCGCCGATGGTGATCGAACCGAGCACCGCAGCGCCCACACCCACCATCACGTTGTTGCCAAGGGTCGGATGGCGCTTGCCGGTTTCCTTGCCAGTGCCGCCCAGCGTGACATTCTGGTAGAGCACGCAATCATCGCCGATGATGGTGGTCTCGCCGATGATCACGCCCATCGCATGGTCAATGAAGAAACGGCGGCCGATCTGCGCGCCCGGGTGAATCTCAACACCCGTCCAAAAACGTGCGCACTGCGAAAGATAGCGCGCCAATCCGCGCAGGCCCTTCTTCCAGAGCCAGTGGTTGATCACGTGCGCCCAGCGTGCTTGAAGGCCGGGATAGGTGAGCCATATGAGGAACTTCGAAGGCGCCGCTGGGTCGGTTGCCTGAACGGTGCGAATGTCTTCTGCCATTGTTGAGAATATATTCATGGGATTCAATCCTTCTTGTCTTGCGAAATAGTACCATGTTTAGCTTGCATGGTGCGGGTAACGTTAAGAGCGTTACTCAGAAGCGAGATGGGCAGGTTGTGTAGGACGAGCCGACATCGAGCCAAAGCACTCCGAGAAATCCACTTTTGCAATCATTGTCTTTGCAAAAGTTAGTTCGAGGGCGCGACGCTATGAGGCGAGCCTGCACAATGTGCCCGTCTCGCTTCGTAGCAGCCCTAACAACATCGACAGACAAGAGCGACGGCCTCAGCCGAGATGCCTTCTTCGCGGCCTTCGAAGCCGAGACGTTCGGTGGTGGTGGCTTTTACGCCGATATTTTCCGTTGCAATGCCGCATGCACGTGCGATGTTCTCGCGCATCGCCTCGCGATACGGAGAAAGCTTCGGGGCTTGCGCAGCGATAACGCAATCAATATCGAGGATCTCGAAGCCTTCTTCACGAAGCAGATTAGCAGCTGCTTCGAGCAGCTTGAGCGAATCGGCATCTTTATAGGCTGGATCGGTGTCGGGAAAATGCTTGCCGATATCCCCCAGGCGCGCAGCACCCAAAAGAGCATCGGCTATTGCATGGAGCAGCACATCGGCATCCGAATGGCCATCGAGGCCTTGGTGATGCGGAATATCCACTCCACCCAAAATAAGCTTGCGGTTGGGGGCAAAGGCGTGAACATCCATGCCGAACCCTACGCGCAGCTTGCGCAGCGCAGCCATCTCGGGGCTTGGGTTGGGAATGTTCGCCATGTCGGGAGCGTTCATATTCATCAGCGACACCTACTCGACACCTTCGCGCAGCGCCTGGCGCACCGCCGCTGAGATGATGAGATAGTCTTCGGGCACCGTGAGCTTGATGTTGTCGCGCTTGCCTTCGACCACCATCACGCGACCGCCCAAACGTTCGATGAGCGATGAATCATCCGTGCCCACGAAGCCATCGGAAAGCGCCGCCGCATGCGCACGACGATAGATGCCCGCACGGAAGATCTGCGGAGTTTGCGCGTTCCAAAACACCGAACGATCGGGCGTTCCTTGGATGATGCCGTTCTCGACGATCTTGAGCGTGTCGATGGAAGGATGGCCGACCACTGCGCCATCGCAATCGATGTTGCCCTTGAGCACGCTGATCGTATGGTCGACCAATTCACGCGAGATGAGCGGACGCGCACCGTCGTGCAGCATGACGTACTCGAAGTCATCTGGCACGAGCTCCAAGCCGGAAAATGCCGATTCCTGACGCGTGGCACCTGCAGGGGCCATGACGATAGGGGTAGCGAACGGAAAGGGATCGATCGCTTTCAAGAGGTATTCGCTCGTACGCTCTTCGGGGCAAACGACCACGATGAGCCCCACATCACCCACACTGTCGAACACTTCAGCTGAGCGCGTGAGAATAGGCTTGCCTGCAATCTCAACGAGCTGCTTGCCGCCTTCGTGACCGAATCGCTCGCCGCTGCCGCCCGCCAAGATGATGACCGCGGTCTGCGCGCCTTCATTCACCTTTCCCTGCAACTGCATCTGCTCACGCAAGGAACCGAAGGTGTCATCGTCGCGCATCTTGCTCAAGATACCGTTGAGAGCCGAAGGGGCGAAGATGGGATCGATCGTTTGCTCTGGCATAGAGAACCTCTTATCAAGAAAGCTGCCTTATGCAGCAATAATTCAACAAAATTGATTTTACTGCATAAACGCTCTTCATTGAAGCAAACGAATGATCCCATAGGGAAAGAAAGAGGCTTGCCCGCAAGGACAAGCCTCTTGTCAGCGGTCTTGAACGACTGGATTAGTCGGCAGCGGAATCTCCTGACGAGCCTCCGCGACCTGAGCCGCTGTAGGTGAGCCCTGCGCGCCCAAGATCGTAGTTGCTCAAGATGAGCTCCGCTTCTTGCGCGATAGTATCACGCTTGCGCGGTGCCGGAATCGAACCCGTACCCTGGTTGAACACGAGCTTCTCGTCTTCCACATCGACATCGATGACCGAGCCACTCGTCCATTTGCCTTCCAGGATCTGCTCGGAGATCGGATCCTCGAGCAGGCGCTGGATCGCGCGGCGCAACGGACGGGCACCGAAGGAAAGGTCGGTTCCTTCCTTGGCAATGAGACGATTCGCAGCATCGGACATATTGATGGTCATGTTCTGCTCGATCAGGCGATCGCGAAGATCAGCCACCATGAGGTTCACGATCTCGACGATCTCGTCTTCCGTGAGCGACTTGAACACGATGATCTCATCGATACGGTTCAAGAACTCAGGACGGAACAAGCGCTTGACCTCGCTCATGACGCGGGTCTTGATCTCGTCATCGTTAAGGCCGGTTGCTCCACTGGAAGAGAATCCGAGCGGTGCCGTAGTGGTGATCTCACGTGCGCCCACATTCGAAGTCATGATGATGACCGTATTGCGGAAGTCGACCATGCGTCCTTGCGCATCGGTCAAGCGACCTTCCTCCAAGATCTGGAGCAAGATGTTGAAGACATCAGGATGCGCCTTCTCGATCTCATCGAAGAGCACGACCGAATAGGGACGCTGGCGCACCGCGGTGGTAAGCTGGCCACCCTCGTCGTAGCCTACGTATCCCGGAGGCGAACCGATCAGGCGCGACACCGTATGCTTCTCCATGTATTCCGACATGTCGAAGGAGATGAGCGCATCCTGCGAATTGAACAGGAATTCTGCAAGCGTTTTCGAGAGCTCGGTCTTACCCACGCCCGAAGGGCCGAGGAAGATGAACGAGCCTGCCGGGCGCTTTGGATCCTTGAGCCCGGAACGGCTGCGACGAATAGCCTTCGAAAGCGCCGTTACTGCCTCTTCTTGGCCGATCACGCGCTCATGCAGCACGGATTCCATGCGCAAAAGCTTTTCGGTCTCGGCTTCGGTGAGGTTGGAAACGGGCACGCCGGTAGTCATCGAAACCACATCGGCAATATCTTCCACGCCGATCTCGTTAACGATCTTCTCCGTCTTGTCTTCCCACTCTACCTGGGCCTTCTTGCGCTCTTCGCGCACCTTGGCCTCGCGATCGCGCACCTCGGCGGCGCGTTCGAAATCCTGGTCGGCGATAGCGGCGTCCTTTTCCGCCCGTAACGCACGAAGTTTGTCATCGAGCTCCTGGATCTCGTCGGGCAGCACCATATTGCGAATGCGCATGCGTGCGCCCGCTTCGTCGATCACGTCGATGGCCTTATCAGGCAAGAAACGATCTTGGATATAGCGATCGGAAAGCGAAACTGCCGCCTGCAGCGCCTCATCGGAGAAGTGCACGTGATGATGCTCTTCATACTTATCGCGCAAGCCTTCCATGATGCGAACGGCCTGCTCTTCATTGGGCTCTTTGACAACGAGCGTTTGGAACCTGCGCTCGAGCGCCGAATCCTTTTCCAGATGCTTGCGATATTCATCGAGCGTGGTAGCCCCGATAATCTGGATCTCGCCACGCGACAGAGGCGGCTTCAGGATCGCAGCCGCGTCCATCGAACCTTCGGCTGCACCCGCACCAATGATGGTGTGAAGCTCGTCGATGAACAGGATGATATCGTCCGCCTGCTCAACTTCCTTGATGCACTTCTTCAAGCGCTCCTCGAATTCGCCGCGATACTTCGAACCAGCAACGAGCGCCGAAACATCCAGCGTGACCAAACGCCTATTACGCAAGATATCGGGCACTTGATCGGCCACGATGAGCTGCGCAAGCCCCTCGACCACTGCCGTTTTGCCCACACCCGGCTCGCCCAAGAGCAGCGGATTGTTCTTCTGGCGACGGCACAGGATCTGCATCATGCGCTCGATCTCGCCTGCACGCCCGATAACCGGGTCGAGCTTCCCATCGGCTGCTTTCTTCGTAAGGTCAACGCTGAATTCCTTCAGCACGCTATCCGAAGAGGATGCCTGCGGATCGAACTGCTGGCCAGCGAAGACCGAAGACTGCCCCACCAGATCGTTGAGCGCCGCACGCAGGTCATCCCCTGAAACGCCCATGCGCTCGAGCACCTCTATTGCGGTGCCTTCGTTTTCGCGGATGATACCGAGCAGAAGATGCTCAGTGGAAATATAGCTTTGCCCCATCTGCATGGCCTCACGCAGAGAATTCTCCAACACCCGCTTAACGCGTGGCGTGAAGCTCAAATGCCCGGACACATCGGTGGATTCATCGATCGTAACGATACGACGGATGGCCGCCACCGTGGCCTCGTAATGCACCCCCAGGCGCTCCAGGGCCTGAGCTGCCAGACCATCTTCTTCCTTGAGTAAAGCCAAGAGCACGTGCTCAGTGCCAACGTAGGGCTGATGAAGCCCGCGGGCTTCCTCCTGCGCCAAAACCAGCACTTTGCGCGCCTTGTCAGTGAACTTGTCGAACGACATTTACGCGCCACCTCCTTTTGTTACTTGGCTTCGTCGCGCATATGGGGGAACAGTAATACATCGCGGATCGTTGCTGAATTCGTAAGAAGCATGGTGAGGCGATCTATTCCAATGCCCACACCGCCAGCGGGAGGCATTCCGTATTCCAAAGCGCGCACGTAGTCATCGTCGAATCCCATTGCCTCATCGTCGCCCATGTCCTTAGCAGCAAGCTGCGCTCGGAATCGCTCCGCTTGATCAACGGGATCATTTAGTTCATTAAAAGCATTAGCATATTCATGGCCGGAAATAAACAGTTCGAAGCGGTCAGCTACTTCATCTTCACCAATTTTCCTTTTTGCGAGCGGCGAAACCTCGATCGGATGGTCGGTGACGAAGATGGGCTGAATGAGCGTCTCTTCGACGCATTCCTCGAAGAGTTCGGAAATGATCTTGCCCGTGCCCCACCCTTCTTCGACATGAACGCCGTGCTTGTCTGCCACGGTGGCAGCTTCTTCGCGCGTCATGGCGAAGCTGATGTTCTCGCCCGTGACCTCATTCACGAGCTCGACCATGCTCGCCCGTCTCCATTCGCCACCAAGATGAATGGTCGTGCCCTGATATTCCACATCGAGCGTGCCGCAAGCCGCCATAGCCGCTGCTTGCACGAAGCCTTGCGTGAGCTCCATCATGCCCTCAAGATCGGAGAAAGCCTGGTAGGCTTCCATCGTGGTGAACTCGGGGTTGTGATACGGGTCCATGCCCTCGTTGCGGAACTGGCGGCCGATCTCGAAGACCTTCTCGAAACCGCCCACGAGCAAGCGCTTCAGAGGAAGCTCGGTTGCGATGCGCAGGAAGTAATCGCGATCGAGCGCGTTGAAATGCGTGGTGAAGGGCTTCGCGTTCGCGCCGCCCATGATCGAATGCAGGAAGGGCGTTTCGACCTCGTAGAAGCCCTGCTCTTCCATGTAATGGCGAATAGCCGAGATGATCTTCGAGCGCTTCACGAAGGTCTCGTGTACCTCGGGGTTCACGATCAGATCGACATAACGCTGGCGATAACGCAGTTCCTTGTCGGCAAGGCCGTGGAACTTCTCCGGCAGGGGGCGCAGCGATTTCGAGAGCAGTTCGTAGGAATCGACCGCCACGGAAAGCTGGCCGCGACGCGTACGCATCATAAGGCCGGACACGCCGATCCAATCGCCCACGTCCAGATCCTTCATAGCCGCGAAGGCTTCTTCACCCAGCGCATTGATGCGGCAGAACAACTGGATCGAGCCGGTGGAATCGCGCAGCTCCATGAAGATGATCTTGCCCTGATCGCGCTTGGCCATCACGCGACCAGCCACCTCTACGCGATCTTCGGTGTTCTCGCCATCTTCAAGACCAGCGTATTTTTCGTCGAGGTCGATGATGTGATGCGAATAGGCAAACGCATGACCGTAGGGGTTCTCACCCGCCGCAATGAGCGCCTCGCGCTTGGCATGTCGCACCAGGATCGGATCGTCTTCGGGTGTTTCAGGTGTTGCGTTTTGAGTGGTGTTCTCGCTCATCGATTGCCTTTCATTTTCTAGGAAAAACGCTGGTACGAAGGGTACCAGCGTCTCGATTACAGCTGTTTCTTATGGTAGTTGAAGTTCGCCTGGCTTACAGCAGGTATGCACGCTTACTGCTCGATCTTCAAGACCTTGATATGGATATCGCGGCCAGTAGGACCTTGCAGGTCGATCTCGTCGCCCTTCTTGGTGCCAAGGAGCGCCGCGCCAACGGGAGACTCATTGGAGATCTTGCCAGCAGTAGAATCGCTCTCTGCCGCACCGACAATGGTGAAGACGCGTTCGTTGCCACCCATGTCGACCGTGACCTTGCTGCCGATGTGGACCTTAGAAGATTTGGTGGGGGCGTCGACCACGGTTGCTTCGCCCAAGATGCGGGTGATCTCGGCGATGCGGCCTTCCATCATGGCCTGCTCGTTCTTTGCGTCATCATATTCGGAGTTTTCCGAGATGTCGCCAAATTCGCGGGCTACACGGATGCGCTCACCGATCTCGGCGCGCTTTTCGGTTTCGAGATAATGCAGCTCTTCTTCGAGCTTCGCTTTGCCTTCTTGGGTTAAGATGTAGTCCTTTTCCATGGAACTCCCCTTGTATTCGTTCGTTCGGTCGTTTTATGCGAGCATCGCCCGCGCAGAAGAAACGCGCTTGATCTGGCGCGTTTCTCGTAAGTGTTTATTCAGCCTTGTCCTTTTCCGGTTCGGTCTCTTCGAAAACGGCATCGGAAGTGGTGGTGTTCTGTTCGGCTTCTGCTTCGGCTGCAGCAACATCGGCCTTCTTCTGGCCCGGCTCAGGCTTGTCTACTACTTCAAGCTCTTCAGGCTCTTTGCCTTCAGCCTGCTTAGCAGCCTCTTCGGCTTCTTTCTTCTTCTTGCCGCCGCCGAGGCCCTCGCGCAAGTTCTTGACCGTCTTACCGATAGCGGTTCCGAGCTTGGGAAGATTTTTGGGGCCGAAGATGATAAGGATGACCACCAAGATGATGATGATCTCGACAATACCGAAAGGTCCGATCTTCATGTTGTATGCACCTCCGCAGGGATTGCACGTACGTTGAGCGCGACACAGGGTGAAGCGCGGTTTATTCAGTATGAACCAAGGTATGAACTACCCTAGTGATACGCGCAGAAATTGTACCAAAAAACACATGCAGCGCTCGTACAATCCCTTTAAGCGGTTCATGTTAGGTGGGGGTGGAGTTGCAGCCTGCGCCTGCTGCGCAGGCTGTCATCCCTAGGAAATAAAACGAGCCCCGTAGGGCTCGTTTGAATTTCTGGTCGGGGACAGAAGTTCATGCGCGTCAAGGCCGAGCCACTGCGTGGTTGCTTCGCAAGCCTTGACCCGCATGGCTGAAGTGCTTGAAATAGCACTTCGGTGAACCTTACGGTTCAAATCCTTGCAGGCATAGCCTGCACCAGCTGTGCTGGTGGTCATCCCTCACAAATAAAACGAGAGAGCGAATTGCTCTCTCGTTTAAATTTCTGGTCGGGATGACAGGATTTGAACCTGCGACTTCTTCGTCCCGAACGAAGCGCGCTACCAAACTGCGCCACATCCCGACATATGATGTGCCGTAAACGGCGTTGCCTATGGTATCACAGCCTGGTAGTGCACGGCAATAAAGCAAATCGCTCACGTACAAAGAATCCATCTGAGTGAGACTGGCACACCGGCAATCACAAAAAAGGAACGGCCCTTGCGAGCCGTTCCTTGATCATTTCGTATCTGCGCGGTGCGAATTAGTAGCGGACATACCACATGTCGGAATGGACACCACTCACCTTCACCACATCACCCGTACGTGGAGCATGGATCATCTGGCCACCTCCGATATAGATGCCGGTGTGATGCGAGTTGATGCAAATATCACCGGGCTGCGGATTGCTCACGCGCGTCCATCCTTGGATGGTGCCCGTGGTGCACCAGTGGCTGCCCATTTTGCCCGTGAGGCAGTAACCGACCAAGCCGGAGCAGTCGAAGCTGTTCGGACCTGCTGCACCCCAACCATAAGGCTTGCCCAACTGAGCATACGCGCGGTCAACGACAACGTTGCCCGTTACCGTCTGGGGCTTAGAGTTGTTCGCTGGCTTTGAGCTGCTTCCAGAATTGCCGCTATTGGAGCTGCCACCGTTGTTGTTATTAGCGATCGCTTGCTCAGCCGCAGCTGCTGCAGCAGCACTGCGCGCCTCTTCTTCTTGGCGCATGAGCTCTTGAACTTCAGCGTTCAGATTGTCGTAAGTTTCCTGCATCTGAGCGGTAGTAGCTTCAGCCTCGTCCTTGATAGCCTTGGCTTCGCTCGCCTTCTGCGCTGCTACCTGCTCTTGCTGCTCGTATTCAGCCTTAGCAGCCTCTACCTTTTCGCGGGATTCCTTGGTCTTAGCAACGAGCTCAGCATCATTCTCATTCATGGTGTTGAGGATGTTCCAGTTCGTTGCGAACTCTTCGAAGGTGGAAGCGCCCAAGATAACATCAAGGAAGGTGTTACCGCCGGTACGATACATGCTGCGCGCACGTGTTCCCAGCTCTTCCTGATAGCCCTTGATCTTCTCGGTTTCTTCCTGAATCTGGGCTTCAGCTTCAGTTACTTTTTTCTCAGCTTCGGCACGCTCTTCCTCCGCTTCGTAATAATTACTTGAAGCGGCATCAAGTGTTGCCTGCATATCGTTGAGTTTGTCGAGCGCTGCTTGTGCCTCAGCCTGTTTCGAAGACGAAGACGGCACTGCGGATGCAAGGGAGACGGGCAAAGAGAGCCCCACGGCCAGAACGACCGCCATAAATGCAATGAGCAGCGTACGCTTCGGTGCTACATTTATATGCTTCATACTGTTTGAAAACCTCCCAATAGTGGCATAGGGTTCGTGTCTCAGCGTAAGCTGTAGTTGATACTAGCAGAAAACGGGGCATTTATACAGAACTTCAAGCCTTTAAGCCCTGATAAACTGCCCTTCACGCGCTTTACCATGCGCAAGTGAAGCCCCTAAATCCCATGTTCAACGCCTTATTGCTCGTATATACGCGCAATTGTGAAGAATGTGCGCTTTCTGTATGTAGAAGGGTCCTGCGCGCGAACAAAAGCGGTCGAATCTTGCGAGAGATCACACCCATCCAAATCGCGCGATACCGACACGAATGATCCTTCAGCTTGCTCATGCCTCACGCATCTTTGCGAGATGAAGCTACCTGCCTATCCTCATCCGTTGGCACCGCCCTATGGGGAGACACCGTACGCACAGAAGCCTTTTGCCCGCTTTCGCCCGCCGAAGCTTCCTCGTGCTTATCATGCTTGCGACGTTTCACCTCATGAGCGGCATGGGCCTGCAAGTTCGCATTATCCAGAATAGGCTCTTCATAGGTAACGCCCTTGCGCATCGCGATGTTCGCCTGGAAGAGCAAAAAGAGGAAGCCGATGATGCCCGCAAGAAGCGAAGCAGACAGGATCGCAACCTTCGCCACCAGAATCTGCCCTGGATCGGCATACGCGAGATTCGCCACGAAGATAGCCATGGTGAAACCAACACCACCGAGCAGCGCTGCGCCGAAGATGTGCGCCCAATTCACGTTATTGGGAAGCGAAGAGATCTTGAGCTTCACGATGAGGAAGCTGAAGAGGAAGATGCCGATAGGCTTGCCCAAGAGTAGGCCAGCAAAAACGCCTAAGAACACCGGGTCGGCCACGATGGCACCAAAGCTCGTTCCGCCCAGTGCCACATCGGCATTCGTCAGGGCGAACAGCGGCAAGATCGCGAAATAGACCCAAGGGTAGAGCATGCGCTCCAAGCGCGTTGCAGGTGGCACCACTTCTTTCGCCACGCGCGCAAGGTGCGAAACCTCTTTCAGGTAGTCGGACTGACCGAGCACAGGAGCATCGGGCTGGAAGTTCGCGCGTATCTCTTTGAGCTGCTTGTTCGACCAACGTCCGAATGAGAGCAGGTCAACACGCGAGCCAGAGGGGATCGTGAAAGCGAGCAGCACGCCGGCGATAGTGGCATGCACGCCCGACATGAACACGCAATACCAAAGCACCACGCCCAACAGCACATAGGGCCAGAGCGAGTAGAAGTGCAGGCGATTGAGCGCGGTGAGCGCGCCCGACACGACAGGCGAAGCCAAAAGCCACAGCACCGAAGGCGCATGGCCGTAGAAGACCGCGATGACCACGATCGCGATGATGTCATCGGCTACCGCGAGCGTTGAGAGGAACACGCGCACGCCCGCCGGCACGCGCGAACCGAGCAGCGCTAGGATGCCGAGCGCGAACGCGATATCGGTCGCTGTCGGGACGCCCCAACCGCCCAACGTTTCAGGGCTTCCCTGGTTGAACGCCACATAGAAGATAATCGGCACCGCAACGCCACCGATGGCAGCTCCCACCGGTAGGATGGCCTGGCGGATATTCGTGAGCTCGCCGACGGTCATCTCGTATTTGATCTCGAGGCCCACCAGCAAGAAGAACAAGCACATGAAGATATCGTTGATGATGTGCGCGAGCGACATCGAAGTGTTCGTGCTGCCGAACCCCAACGTTATCTCGGTATGCCAGAATTCCAAGAACGAGCCATATGCGGGCGAATTCGCTATAACGAGCGAGAGAATGGCGCCGAGCAGCATGAAACCCGCCGCTTTGGTCGTGGAGTGCGTGAATTCAAGCAGCTTCAAATAGCGGCGATGATGCCCAGAAACTTCCGAGATGAACGGGGTCTTGTTTCCTTGAGAGTTCTCCACGGTACATGCAGCGCCTGTGGCATGCGCGCCTTCTTCGCCAGTCGGCGATGCATTGACGCTTTCCTCAACAGAGGCACCGGTTTGCTGCTTCTCTGCCGCATCTGGGTTCTGTGCTGAAGCTTTATCGGTTGCCATCTTGTCCTTCTTTCATTTACCGTGCACACAATTGTAAACCACCTAACAACCTGTCAACTTTTCGGTTGGGTTTCAATAATCGTTCACACAAGCCTTAAAAGATGCGTTAGACTAGCTAGTTGTAAAAGTGCATTTGAACGTGCGCTCTTTAGTAACGAAGGGAAAATGACTATGGATATCACCGTCACCGGTCGCCGTATGAACGTCTCCGACGCTCTGCGCGATTATGCGGAAGAAAAGATCGGCAATTCGATGAAAGCGATGGATATCGCACCGCTTTCCGCAGAAGTCGTTCTGCAAGTTGAAAAGAACCCCGCGAACCCCACCCCGTGCACCTGCGAAGTTACCATGCACGCTAAGGGTCATATCATTCGCGTCGAAGAGAACGAAGAGAGCCTCTTCGCCGCCATCGACGTTGCAGCCGCTAAAGTGCTTCGTCAGCTGCGTAAATACAAGACGCGCGTGCTCAACAAGCGCCTGAACGCCGAACCGGTCAACAAGCAGGCGACCGACGTCGACTATGATGCGCTCATGCAGGAACTGTCCGGTGAGGATGAAGAGATCGTACGCGTGAAGGAGCTGGAGCTCCTGCCGCTCACGGAAGAAGAAGCGCTCATCGAGATCGACCTTTTAGGTCACGACTTCTTCGCCTATATCGACCGCGACACCAGCGCGGTGCACATTCTCTATCGTCGTTCGAATGGCGGTTACGGCCTGCTCAAGCACCAGGCATAAGCGCTCGCGAACATACCTTAGAATAGAAAACGGCCCGGATCACCCGGGTCGTTTTCTATTCTCTCCCTGTGATCGGCGAAGAGGGCTCGCTAGTCGGTCACAGCGTCGGATTCGTAGCGGGAGAGGAAGGCCTTGGTGCGGTTGTGCTGCGGGTGGTTGATCACTTGGTCAGGCGTGCCCTCTTCGACGATCACACCCTTGTCCATGAAGATGATCTTGTCGGACACATCGCGCGCGAATGCCATCTCGTGCGTCACGATCACCATGGTCATATGCTCTTCGGCAAGCGCTCGGATGACCTTCAACACCTCTTGCGTGAGCTCAGGGTCGAGCGCAGAAGTGGGCTCGTCGAAGAAGAGGATATCGGGCTGAAGGCAAAGGGCGCGTGCGATAGCCACACGCTGCTGCTGACCGCCAGAAAGCTCACACGGATACGCATCCTCACGGCCTTCAAGACCCATCTGCTTCAAAAGCGTACGGGCAAGCTTTTCGATCTCCGCCTTATCCTTCCCCTCGACGATAACGGGCGCTTCCATCACATTACGCAGTACTGAATAGTGCGGGAAGAGATTGAAATTCTGGAACACGAGGCCAAAGCGTTTGCGCGCTTCCTTGGCAACGTCCTTACCGCTATATACCGTTTTGCCAGATGCATTGTTTTCTGCAACCGTTAGATCGCCATAGCGCAGCGCGCCCGACTCGAACGTCTCGAGCAAGGTGCAGCAACGCAGAAGCGTAGACTTCCCTGAACCAGAAGGCCCGATGATCGAGACCACTTCACCCGGATGAACCCCAAAAGAGATATCCTTGAGCACCATCGCATCGCCGAAGCTCTTCTCAAGGCTCTCAACAAGAAGCACCGCTTTTTCCTGCTCGCTCGCTAATTCCGTTACCTGCGGGGTCGCTTGATTCGTGTCAGTCATACCATGTCCCCTTTTCGCTTAATCGTGATAGTAGGCCAGGCGCTTTTCGATGCGCGAAATGGCGAACTCGACCACGAAGGTGAACACCCAATAGAACAGTGCCGCCACCACGAAAGCCGTGAGCGTACCTTGCGCTGAAACGATGGCGCGCGCCGTGGTGAACATCTCCGCTACACCGATCGTGAACGCCAACGACGTATCTTTAACGAGCACGATCACTTCATTGCCAAGCGCGGGCACGATACGCTTGAAGACCTGCGGGAAGATGATGCGCAGAAACGTTTGCGCTTTGCTGTAACCCAAGATCTCGGCAGCTTCATATTGACCACGCGGAATGGACTGGATGCCACTACGGTAGATCTCAGCGAAATAGGCCGAATAGTTCATGATGAAGGCGACCGCGCAAGCACCGAACTTCCAATCCATCGAGAGCTGCACGCCGAAGATGTAATACGGCGCGAAGAAGATGAACATGAGCTGCAGCATGAGCGGCGTACCGCGCATGATCGAGATGTAGAGACGGAACAGATACGAGATCGGGCGAAAACGGCTCATGCGCCCCAGCGCCACGAGCACGCCGAGCGGAAGTGCGCCGATCAGCGTGACGAAGAAGAGCTGCAACGTAACGAGAAAGCCCTCGCCCAGCATTCCAAGCATTGTGGTGAATTCCATATGCGAACCTTATCGAAAACGGACCGTTAAAAACAAAGAGCAAAGAGAAAAGCCCTGGAACTTCGATGGTCTCGCTACGAGGAGCATCGGGGCATCCAGGGCTTTACATTCAGCGTGCCGCCACTAGGGGCGCAAGATTATTTGAGCACCCACTTATCGATGGAGATCTCTTCAGGATAGTGAGAGACGATCTCTTCAACCTTGCCATCGTTGTAGAGTTCGATGAGCGCGGACTGGATCTTCTCGATCAGTTCGGTGTTGCCCTTCTTCGCGCCAACGCCATAGTTCTCAGAAGAAACTACTTCGTCGAGGATAACGTAGCCGTCTTTACCTGCGATCAGAGACTGTGCGGTGGGATAGTCGATCGCAACTGCGTCGCATGCGCCGCTTTCGAGCTGCATGAGCGCGGTCTGATATTCAGGAGCGGTTTCGAGCTTACCGAGCGTAGAACCGATGGTGTCGTAGTAATCGCCACCCTCAGCGAGGTTGTCGTAAGCAGGTGAGTTGACCTGTGCGACTACGGTCTTGCCCGCAAGATCGGAAAGGCCCTTGATGTCGGAACCTTCACGAACAAGAATGACCTGGTCGTTCAGGTAGTACGGATCGGTGAACTCATAGGTGTCCTCGCGGCCTTCGATGGTGAAGCCATTCCAGATGACGTCGATCGTGCCGGAATCGATCTGAGCATCCTTGGTGTCCCAATCGATGGGGGTAAGCTCGATCTCCCAGCCGTTCTTTTCAGCAACTGCCTTGGCGAGCTCCAGGTCGAAGCCAGTGTATTCACCGTTATCGTCCTTATAGCCGAAGGGCTTGAAGGTCTCGTCGAAACCGACCACGAACTTGCCGTCTTCACCCAAGTACTCCGGAGCTTCGCTCGAAGACTTAGACTCGTTGGACGAGCAACCTGTCATGAGACCAGCCGACAGGCAGATCGCAAACACTGCTGCGAAAAAACACAGTAATAGCTTTTTCATGTTTACCGCTTTGCTCATATTTACCTCTTTGCTATAGATTTTCTACACTTATATCTGAAGGGTCGCACGATGCGCCCATCGGATATGCCACTTTAGCACTATGGAGCGTTAAAGCATGACTACTATAGCACGGAACACCGCGCGGGAAACGAGAATTCGACTGGCCTGCCCAGCTGATGCGGCGGCGGTTTGTGCTATCTATGCTCCCTATGTGCGCGATACCGCAACCACCTTCGATCTCGAACCGCCCACCGTCGAAGAAATGGAGCAGAAGATCGCCACCATCTTGGAAGAGCGCCCGTTCTTGGTGGCGGAGATCGAACGCGCCGATGCCAACACTGCGTCCACTACTTCTCGCGTTGAGACCTGCGATGACGAAACCTTCGCGGTTATCGGCTACTCCTATGCTTCGGCATTCAGGCCGCGCAAAGCCTACCTTCATTCGATCGAGACTTCGGTCTATCTTGCGCCTGAAGCGAAAGGCCACGGTCTGGGAACCAGGCTCTACGGCGCACTTGAGAGCATCCTGCGCCTTCAGAATGTGTACAACGCGAACGCTTGCGTCACCTATACCGAACCTGCCGATGAAACGTGCCCTTCCACGAGCCGCATCTTCCACGAACGAAGGGGCTACGTTCAGTGTGCGCACATCCCGAACTGCGGGCACAAGTTCGGTCGCTGGTACGATATTCTCTGGCTGCAAAAGCAGCTCATCCCGCTCTCGCAAGAACCTGAAGAATTCATTCCGTTGCCGCAGGTGGACAAAGAGGCGATCACAGCGATCCTTGAGAAGGCCTGATTTTCGCATGATCTTCCTGTTGCGCAGGCGCTGCGGGTGCGAGTTATTGAGCGTGCCCACCCTGGGCTAGCGCACGCGCACGAGCGCGATAACGAACAGGGCAAGCGCAAACACGCCCGAAAGACCGAGCGCCAGCTGGAAGCCAAACAGAAGCGAGCCGAACGTCTGCGTGCCCAGCGTGATCGAAAACACCATGAGCGCTGTTCCCATTGAAGCGACCGCTTGGCGCACCGCCGTAGAAAACGATGATGCGTCGGTCATCCTGTTAGGCGCAAGCTCTTCCATGCTCCAAGAAGTAAGCGGGCTCACCAGACCCGATACGCCGCACGCGCGAATCCCCTGCAGCAGCAAGATGAGCCAAAACGGCGTTGAGGCGTCCATGAACGCCATCGCCACCGAGCCAAGCGCAAGACAAGCTCCGAAGAACACGATGACCGGACGCGCATGAAAGCGGTCGGTAAGATAGCCGGCAAGCGGATTGATGAAGAGCGCCGCGATGGTGCCCGGCAACAGCACCAAACCTGCTTCGAGCGCTGTTCCTCCCCATATGTTCTCGATGAACAGCGGCACGATGAGCGTGATGCCCATGAAGCTCGCGTAAAGGAAGTTCGACGCCCAGAATCCCACCACGAATTGCTTTGATGCGAATATATCCATGTTGATGAGCGGATCGTCGATGCGTTTTTGTCTCCTGATGAAGAAAACGAGCGCAACCACGCCAATAAGGATCGGTGCCCAGATCGACAGCAGCGCTGCGCCTGCATCTGAAGCGTTCGAAAAGCCGAGCAGCAAGAAGCCAAATCCAAGTGCCGAAAGGATAACTGAGACCATGTCGAGCGTAGCCGTGCGCTTGATGCGCGGCGATCGCACGATGAAGACACATGCACAAACTATGAGCACGATCATGCAGATGGCAAGGATCACGAACAAACTGCGCCAGCCCGACGCGGTGACAAGGTAGCCACCTATGGTCGGACCGATGTTCGGCGCAAAGCCCATGGCGATGCCTGCAACGCCCATGACCGTTGCGCGCTTGTTCGGCGGAAACGAGGTCATGATGATGCTCATCATCATCGGCATGAGAATACCCGCAGAAACAGCCTGGAGCGCACGCCCTATTAGCAGCAAGACAAACGACGGCGCGAACATATCAACGATGCAGCCAAAGGCAAAAAGGCAAAGGGAGAAGATCGTGAGCCTTTTGAGCGCGAAACGTCGCATGAGATAGGTGACCACAGGGACCGTGATGCCGATCACGAGCATGTAGAGTGTGGTGACCCACTGGCCGAGCGCCATATCGACCTTGAAGTCTGCCGCGATGCCGCCGAACATCGCGTTCATTGCGGTTTGGGAAAGGTTGCCCAGCGCCGAACCCAAGATGATGATAACGACCGGAATGACAACCTGAGCACTCACGTGCTCTCTTGGTGCCTTGATAGGTGTGTCGGTCATCATATCTCCCTGTGTTCGCTTCTTCCCCTTCTATCTTAGCGCATTGAAAAAATGCCTGTTCAATAGGGTATTGAAGAAGATGAGCGCATTTCACGCCCTTGAGGAAATGCAACTATAATTCCTGTTCAATGGGCTTTTTGTAGAAAAAGCTACGAAATCATTACAAAATTTCTCTCATTGTTTTCAAGCTGATACATAACCTTACACTGGACACTCCTGACAATCATAGAAACTCCTAAAATAGGTGTGTCCTGCGCGCGGAGGCGCATCGTTTTAACGAGCTGCTCCTACTAATGAAAGCTGCATCCATGCTCTATCGCGAACGCATGAGTCAAGCGAACAAAGAAGCGAAGGTCACGCTTTTGGGCGTGGCTATCGTGATCGTATGCTGGCTTCTCTTCGGCTTCGGCTTATACGGCGTCGATATCAAGATATTCTCCACGCCGCTATGGATCGTGATGGGCTGCTTGGGCACATGGATCGTAGCGATGATCGTGAGCATCATCCTGGCAACGAAGGTTATCGAAGACTGCCCGCTCGACGAAGACGACTTTGGCAGAAAATACCAGATCAGCGATGAAACCCCTGTACAGGTCACCCCTATGACGATTGATCAGGATCTTATCAAGACCATCGAGAAGACCTCGGTCACCCCACGAAAACCCATCAGCAATACCCCACATCGCTCGGGCGAACGCCGTAACGAAAAAGAGGCGCGATGACCTCGTTAACGCTGATCCCTCTTCTTGTCTTTCTTTTTGCCTGCCTTATCGTCGCCTTCCTCATCAGGAAGCACACGCCAGGGGAAAACTTCGAACGCGAATATTTCGTAGCAGGGCGCAGGCTCGGCCCGATTGTGCTCGTCATGACCACGATCGCCACGTTCGGCTCTATCACCGCTTTCGTAGGCATGCCTGGTCAAGCCTGGGAATACGGCTTTGGATGGGTATATTTGGCCGGTGCGCAGGTCGTTTCGCTCATACTGCTCTTCGGTGTGATGGGTAAGAAGCTCGCGCTCATCGCACGCCGCATCCACGCCGTCTCCATTATCGACATCATCAATGCGCGTTTCCGTTCGAGCATCCTCACGCTCATCCTTTCCTGCGCACTCGTCGTCTTCTTCACCGCGCTCATCGTTGCACAGCTCGTTGGGGCCGCAAAGATACTCGTTGCGGTAACGAATTACGACTACAGCGTTGGGCTCATCCTCATCACCGCAACTACCGCTATCTATACCGTCATCGGAGGTTTTCGCGGGGTGGCGATCACGGATACCATCTGCGGCATCGTCATGATCGTGAGTGCGTTGTTCTTAGGGTTCGGCATCATGAACACTGGTGGCGGATATGAGAACATCATGCAGACCATCGCCGTACAAAAGCCTGAGATGTTCGATATCTTCGCAGGCGGGGAAATGCCCATTGGGCTCTTCGTTACGCAATGGCTCATCTTGGGACTGCTCGTATTCGCGATGCCCCAGGTAGCGGTTCGCTGCTTGAGCTACAAAAGCACGAGAAGCCTCCGTCACGCACTCTGGATCGGCACCCTTATCGTAGGGCTCTTGCTAGTGGGGCTCACTGCGCTTGGCGCGCTTTCATATGGTGTTTTCCCTGATCTGCTGAACGAACATGGCGGCACCATCGATGACGTAGTTCCGCTCATGCTCGCCCAGGCGTTCCCCTCTTGGGCGGTGGATATCATCATCCTCGGTCCTATTGCTGCTGCGATCTCGACCGTTTCCACCCTCCTGATCAGCTCTTCGGTCAATATCATCCAGGGCATCTACGCCAATTCTGCGCTTCGCCAGCGCAAGGCTCCCGAGCACGATCGCGTCCGTTTCGTTTCGCAGGCGTCTTCGATCCTCCTTTCGGTCGTTGCGCTCATCGTTGCTCTCACGCCACCTGACCTCATCTGGCGCATGAGCATGTATGTGTTCGGCGGCATCGAGGTAGCTAGCTGCTGGATCTTGGTGCTGGGATTGTTCTGGCATCGTGCGAATAAAGTCGGAGCCGTTGCTGGCCTCGCATCGGGCCTTGCCACCTATTTTCTTCTCGGCATCTTCGAAGTGAACATCTTCAGCGAATTCGATGCCGTTATCTTCGCGCTCATCGTTTCGCTCGTGTTCATGGTTGCTGGCTCGCTCTTCTTCTATGTAAAACGTGATGCTCGCATGCTCGAAGTGTTCTTCCCTGAACGCACGCCCTCAACTACGGCAGCAGTCTATGAGTTCGAAAGCGACACGCCTTCTTCGGGCAGGCCTCTCACGAACGAACGCGTTGGTTCCTCTTCTTCGAAGCGAGCCAGGTGATGAAGCGCGCCCCTTCTACAAAATTCACGGTCTTGAGCTGGGCATGCGTTGCGGCAGTTGCAATTCTCATCTTTTGTATGAGCGCCAAAACAGGCGATGCGCTCGATCATGATTCTGGCATCATCAGCTTCCTGCTCGAAGCCCTTCGCTCAGCAGCGAACGCGCTCTTTGGCCATCCGATCGATGTGTCGCCCGTGGGGCATTTCGCCGAGTTCTTTCTGCTGGGGCTCGCACTCATGAACGCCCTGCGCCTGCGCTTCACCCTGCCTAAGGCGTGCGTGTTCTCCACGATCATCGCAAGTCTCTACGGAGCGAGCGACGAATTTCACCAGATCTTCGTCCCTGCTCGCACGTGCGATCCCGCTGATTGGCTCGTGGACACCGTCGCTGCACTTCTCGGCGCGTTGCTCTTTTGGGTGATCTTCACAATATGGCAAAAGCACCGCGATTCGCAGGCCAACCACTCTGCGCATTCCCTATAATGAAACAAGGCGAACACATTCGCCGCATTCATGTGCTTATTCGTTTGAGGAGTTATCATGGCTTACCACTGCATCATCGTTCCCTTCGATGGATCCGATCACGCCCAAAGCGCGCTCAACGCGGCATGCGGGATTGCCAAAGGCCACGACACGCAGGTGCATGTGGTGAACGTGGTGCCCATCAACATCTTCCCTGAAGTTGCCGCTTCCGATCCAGCAGCGGTCGTGAGCCCTTCCTACGTAACGCAGAAGACCTATTCGGAGCTTTTCGATGACACGCTCCTCGAGATCCACGCTGAAATGGTGAGCACCATCGGCGATGCGCTTTCTGAGCTCGATCCCAGCCAGGTTACTTACGAGGTGATCGCGCATCCTTCTGCCGTCGATGGCATCATCGACTATGCTTCCGATCATAGCTGCGATCTTATCGTGATGGGCAGGCGTGGCCTCGGGGCGATCCGCGGTCTGCTCGGCAGCGTGAGCTATGGCGTGATCCGCGCAACCACCACCCCAGTCCTTACCGTGAAATAAATAGCGTTTAGCGGTTCGCTTTCAGGCGGGCGAAGAGATTGGTCGAATGCTGCTTCACGAAGGAGATGAAGCGGCTTTCCCACAGGGTAAGCGTTGCATTCTGCGCTCGATACGGCACGTAGAGCACCTTCATCATGAAGCTTCCCGGCACCGCTTTTGCAAGCGCATCCTTCGCTTGTGGGGTCGAGATCATGCGGGCTATCTCGGCACGCTTCTCGCGCGCAGTAAGCGTGCAATTCTTATTGGTGATATTCTCCACGCAGCCCACCAAGCGCTCAGCATAGCGACGCGCAAGAAATTCCTGGATAGCAGGGGAATCGATGCCCCATGCGGCGTAAAGCTCCTGCAGCCATCGATGCTCTTCTTCGCGCTTCTCATACATATCAGCACGGTAGCGCGTGTTCTCGCTTTCGGCGCGCGCACGCAAAAAATGGTAGAAATGCCCGTCTAGGGTGCCTACTCGTTCGATGTCGCGCACCACATCGAGATTGAACGGGAGATCGTCCCAGAACGTTTCAGGGAAACGAATGTTCTTCTCGTTCAAGTAACTACGGCGGTAGAGCTTGTTCCAAGGTGCATAGAGCAATTGCGCATCGAAGAGTTCATGAGCGTGCTCTCGGAATTCCTCTTGCGAGGTAAAGATACGATCAGGAGCATTGCGCGCTTCACGGTAGAACTTCTCGGCGCTGTAATAGGTGTCGATGAAGAACCCGGTCACCAGCAGGTCAAGCTCGTTTTCGTGCGCAACAGCATGCATGCGCGCAAGCATATCCGGTTCGCACCAGTCATCGCCGTCCATGAAGTAAAGGAATTCTCCGCGCGCCACTTCGATGGCGGTATTGCGCGCCGCGGCAGCTCCGGCGTTGTTCTGATGGATGACCCGAATGCGACCGTCGGATAAGGCCAGCTTATCGGCAAGTTCGGCTGAACCATCGGTACTGCCGTCGTCCACCAGAAGTATCTCGAAATCGGAAAAGGTCTGAGCGGTAAGCGAGTCGACCGCACGTGCCAACCACGCAACAACGTTGTATACGGGAATGATGATGCTGATAGCGACCTGTTCGCCGGTCAGAGCGCCTTGAGCTTCAGGAGAAAGATTCTGTTCGTGTGCTGTATTCATAAACTCCCTGCGCGCCCGTATGCTGTTGTTCACACCTGTTTTCAGCACGGAGTCCGCGAAGATTCATTATAGCAGGATGGCTTATCTGTCGAAGATTTATAATAGTTGGTTGCGGATCGTGTCTTTTTTAAGCGCTGAATTCGCGCCCTCGACTATCGATACGCGAACAAGGAGCGTTTCTCCAACTTGAATTGGATCGAATGCATCATTCTCTTTGCGGTTGCGCTCGGCGTTACCATTGTGCTCACGCCTCTTGCGCGCCGGCTTGCTATTGCGCTCGATGCGATCGACTATCCTAGCGCGCGCCGTGTGAACATGCAGCCCATCCCCCGTATGGGCGGTGTTGCGATCTTCGGCGGCATGGTTGCTGCTCTTGCGCTCGCACTGGTAGGTGCGCACTTTTGGGGGTGGACCACACCTCTGCAAGGAGGGCTCGGCAACAAGGTCAACTGGATCGGCGTTGCGGTTGGCGTCCTCATCATGTTCGGCGTGGGTATCGTCGACGATATCTACAATCTAAGGCCGAAGACCAAGCTGCTCGGCCAGATCGTTGCCGCTTGCGTCGTAGCTTTTTCGGGATTGCTCTTCTCGAGCATCCACAACTTCATCAACGACGGCTATTTTGAATTTGGCTGGCTATCGTATCCCCTTACGGTCTTCTACCTGGTGGCCTTCGCGAACATCATCAACCTTATTGATGGCCTTGATGGACTTGCGGCGGGCATTACCGCCATCACGGCAGCCACTATCGGTATTCTGGCGGTGCTCACCTGGCGCCCTGGCGCTGCGCTGGCAAGTTTCGTGATCGTGGGTGCGTGCATTGGCTTCTTGAAGTCGAACATCCACCCAGCGAGCATCTTCATGGGGGATTCTGGCGCGCTGCTCTTGGGCTTCGCGCTCGGCATCGTTTCCCTTATGGCAGTTGCTCGTTCGGCGTTCTTCGTTTCTTTGTTGGTGCCCATCATCGCAGCTGGCGTTCCTATTTTGGACACGGCCATCGCCATCATTCGTCGCAAACGCGCGCATCAACCCATCGATTCGGCTGATCGCGGGCACATTCACCATCGCCTCTTGCAGGCGGGTTACTCGCAGAAGGCAACCGTCTATATCATGTGGGGCTGGACCGCTCTGCTTTCGGCGGGCGCGATCGTAGTGAGCGCTATCGACGGACCCCCGCGCTATGTCGTCTTCATTATCTTGGCTGTTGTTACTGGCTTAATCGTATTCAAGCTCAAACTTCTTCAGCCGGTACTGTTGCATCATTACAATCCGCGTTCGAAAACACGCAGAGGTGCTGTCGCAGGCCAAGATTCATCCGAACACTCAGCTTCGGCTGCTCATGCGAATGCGCGCAACGATCTGACTGACGATCACAACGGCGCTACGCACGATAGTGGAGCACGTCGTGGAAGCGCAGATAGCCCGCGCCAATCAGGCCACGCGCGCCACAACACGAACCAACAGGTACATAAGCGTTAGCGAATAGAGTTCGCCCATGGCTAAGAAGCACGAAAAGAAAACGAATGCGATGCGCGAGCTCGATCGGATCGGCGCCGCGTACGATACGCATATCTGGGATTGCGCTGAAGCGATGAGCGGTGTTGAAGTTGCTGATCATCTAGGCCTTGAGGTTGCCCGCGTGTTCAAGACGCTCGTTACTGTAGGAAAATCAGGTGCTCATTATGTATTCATGGTGCCGGTTGCTGAAGAGCTCGACTTGAAGAAGGCTGCTGCTTGTGTTGATGAGAAGTCGGTCCATATGATCCCCTCGAAGGAGCTTCTCCCCCTTACTGGCTACATCCACGGTGGGTGCAGCCCCCTAGGGATGAAGAAGCTGTTCACGACCACGATCGACCAGTCGGCGCAAGAACATGAGCGCATCGTCTTCTCAGGAGGGCGGCTCGGTTGTCAGATCGACACGAGCGTGGATGCGCTCGCAGAAGCGATCCCGCTGAACTTCGCCGATATCGCTACCTAAGGTCGATGCCGAGTTCGTCTTGAACGAGATCGAATGCAGCGTCGATGGCCTTGTCCATGTCGTAGTACTTGTAGCCACCTAAGCGACCCGCGAACACCACGTTGCCTTCGCTCTCAGCAAGTTCACGATAATGCTCGTAGAGCGCGGTGTTGCGCTCGTCGTTGATGGGATAGTAGGGCTCATCGCCCGGTTCCCAGGTTGCGGGGTATTCGCGCGTGATGATGGAAGTGGGCTGATCGCCAAATTCAAAATGCTTGTGCTCGATGATGCGCGTGAAGGGAATCTCGCGTTCGGTATAGTTCACCACCGCATTGCCCTGCCAGTTCGCAGAATCGACCGATTCAGTCTCGAAACGCAGCGAGCGATACTCAAGATTGCCCAGCTTGTAATCGAAATATTCATCGATCGGGCCGCAGTAGATGATGCGATCAGCAATGCCAGGATGCTCTTCGATGAACGTGCGGAATTCCGTGTTCAGCAGGATCTCCGTATCGCCGAACATCTTCTCGACCATAGCCGTGTAGCCGCCCATGGGAATGCCCTGGAAACGGTCGTTGAAATAGTTGTTGTCGTAGGTGAAACGCACCGGCAGGCGCGTGATGATCGATGCGGGCAGGTCCTTGCAATCACGGCCCCACTGCTTTTCGGTATAGCCCTTCACGAGCTTCTCAAAGATATCGCGACCGACGAGCGAGAGCGCTTGCTCTTCGAGGTTCTGCGGATCGGTGATCCCTTCAGCGGCCTTCTGCTGCTCGATCTTCTCGCGCGCTTCATCGGGCGTGCGAATGCCCCACATCTTCGAGAAGGTGTTCATGTTGAAGGGCATATTGTAGAGCTCGTCCTTATAGACGGCGACCGGCGAATTGATGTAGTTGTTGAACTCGGCGAATTGGTTCACGTATTCCCACACTGGCTTGAGCGAGGTGTGGAAGATGTGCGCGCCATATTTATGCACGTTGATGCCGTCGATCTCTTCTGTGTAGATATTGCCGCCGATATGGTCGCGGCGATCGATGACCAAGCAGGTCTTTCCGGCAGCTTTCGCCTCATGCGCGAACACAGCACTCGTGAGGCCAGCCCCCACGATAAGATAATCGTAATGAGAAAGCGATGGTTGCAAAACTACCGTCATAGGAGAAATCCTCTCTTCACGTTCGTGCGCGGGAGGCTTCCTTAAGCCTGCCTTCGTTCGCGCGTTTTCCCTATCATAATCGAAAGCGTTTCATGCACAGCGAGCGAAGTGGCTCAAGGGCGTTTTATGCTTGTGCGGAGCACGGAACAGAACGGCGCGTTACACCTGAGCGACAAAATAGCTGCCGAGCGCTTCTGACGCCACCGCGCGCTACCATGGTGAGACGAGCGAACATACGATGAACGAACCGGGAGGAACCATGGCAATCGAAGAACCCGATATGAACGCTTGGCTTGCGCAGGCCAAGGAAAGCGAACAGGCGCCCAATATAGGCATGTTCTTGATCCACAACGGCATCGTACGTGCCACTCCGCGTCATGCTGTTCGCGCAGAAGCTGCGCGTCCTGCCGATGCACCTGAGCGCGATGCGCGCGTGGTCGCTGTAGACTTCTCCTACGACAAAGCAGGGCTTGAAGCAGCGCTCAAAGAGGCGCTTGGATGGGAAGGCGTATATTACGTGCAAGCGTGGCTCAACGAAGGGCGCGTTGAAGTGGGCGAATCGCTCATGTACGTGCTGATCGGAGCTGATATTCGTCCACATGCCATCTCTGCGCTCGAGAAGCTCGTCGGACACATCAAGTCGCAGCTGGTGGAGGAACGCGAGCTCTACGCTTAGCGTGCAGCGATGCAGGCAGGCGCGGGACATGCAACCGTGCGCAGGAGAAGTTGCGCTACAATTAGCCATTAGCTACGCTAACCACTCCTACAGAAAAGAACGCGCATGAGAAACACTCGTCTCGACAACTGCATCGCCTTCATCGGGCGTAAGAATTCTGGTAAGACCACGCTCGTTGAAGCGCTCATCTCGGAGCTTACCGCGCGCGGCATTTCCGCATCTTCGCTCAAGCACCACAGCCACGACGATTTCGAGATCGACATCCCTGGCAAGGATTCTTATCGCCATCATGCAGCGGGCACCGTTGCGACCGCGATCGTGAGCAGCAAGCGCTTCGCTCTTATCGAAGAGACCGCTACGGAGAGCACGAATGCTAAAGAGCAATGCTTGCGCTCCATCGCGCTGCTCCCTGCCTCCAATATCGTGCTCATCGAGGGTTTCAAACGAGCAGGTATCGCATCGGTCGAGCTCTTCCGCCAAGACAACCCGAACGACCAAGAGGCTGCGACTGCCTTCGTGAACGGCGTTGACAACCTGGCCTTCGCTCCCTTCCCGCTCCCGGAAGCTGTCGTGACCGACATGCCGGAAGTCGAGCGTGCGGCCATCCGCGCAGGGCTTCCTTGCTTCGGATTCTACGATGTGTCGCAGATCACCACCTGGCTCATCGACACATATGCGAAACCGCTTTTGAGCGTGGTGATCCAAAGCGGTGGCGAATCACGCCGCATGAAACAATCGAAAGCACTCGTGCCGTTTCATGGTCGCCCACTGATCGAGTATATGGTCGGGCGTTTGGCGCCCATCGCTTCCGAGCTGATCGTGACCACCAATGAACCCGAAAAGCTTGCCTATCTCGAATTATGCTATCCCGGTCTGCGCCTTGCGCCCGACAAGTACGACAAACGCGGAGCCCTTCCTGGCTTCATCACCGCGCTTGAAGCGGCCAACAATCAGAATGTTGCGGTGGTGGCCTGCGATCTCGTGAACGTGCCTGTCGATCTTATCGCCCATGAAGCCGAGCTGCTCGAAGAATCGCATCAGACCAGCCTTTTCATGCCCTTCGACGCGGTCATTCCGCTCACGAGCGAAGGGTTCGAACCGTTCTGCGGTGTCTATCGTAAGGATGTCTGCCTCGAAGCTGCACTCACGTGCTGGAACAAGCGCAAAGAGCGCATGAAGAACGTGATCGACATGCTCAATGTGAACATCATCGATGCCGCGAGCGATCCGCTCTGCACGCCGGGGTGCTTCATGAACGTGAACACGCCCGAAGATCTTGCCCGCGCTGAAGGTCAAACCGCCTAAGCTGCGCGCAGGAACCCTAGCCCAGCCCGAGACCCACATCCTACAAAAAGAAAAGCCGGCGAGGCAACCTCGTCGGCTTTTTTACGCTCAGAGCATGTAGGGGCGCAAACGGCGCGTGGACTTCTTAGCGATAGAAGCGCGGATAAGCCACCTTGAGTTCGCGCTCCTCTTGCAAACCTTCAAGGCTTTTACGGGTAAGGTTTGCGAGCCCCTCATAGAAGGGCTGTTCAGCAGCCTCTTCGAGCTGCTCAAGAAAATGAGAGGACCACGTCAAGAGATGGTCGCGCAAGAATTCGTCCACGAGTTCATGGCGCTCTTCAGCGAGCCAGGAAAGCAGCACGAGCATCGTGCCGATATGATCCTCTGGCTCGTCGCTCTCGCCCTTTTCGATCGCAATGCCATTTCTACGCATCCAGTCACGCAGCTGCATGGTGGAAGCACCGAACACGACCATATCCTTGTCGGTGTAAACCGAACCCCAGGGCGGTGCCGGCTTCGCCAGCGGACCTACGAACAAACGACGATATTCCCACACGAGCGCATCGCTCTTCGTGCCTTCCGCAAGACCTTCATGCATGAGCGCAAGCGCGCGTTCGGCATCTTCGGCGGAAACGAAGGGCCAATCCTTCGCAGCTGCTTCAACATCGAGCGATGCAAGCGCTTCAAGACCGGCCGCAACAACCTGCGCGTCATGTTCGGGATCATGCAGGAAAAGCGGGCCTAAGGTCGACCCCACGAACACGATCTCCGCCCGCGATTTATCGTCAAGTTTATCCATCATGCCTCCTGGCTTCATCAAGCGCAGCATACGCTGGCCGTCCCTATTGTGCCCGATACAAAGAAAGGGCTCAACCGCATGCGGCCAAGCCCTTTTTCCTTGGGTGAGGTTCCCTACAATCCTACGCCGATCTGCAAGGCGTAGAAGCACATGCGCGCGAGGAAGATCGCAACCGCGATCAAAACGACACCGACGATCACGAAGACCGTGAGCGGTGAGATTTTGATGGCTGCGAAACCGATGCCATAGCCGATGACCGTAAGGATGATGAAGAGCACGAATGCCCAGATCATACTACCAGCGAGTTCACCAACAGGAAGCACCAGGTTGGATGCGGTCGAACCGATGATCCACAGCGCGATCACGCTTACCAAGCTCAGCACCGCGCCTACCGTGAAGATAGCAAAGTGGACCGAACCTGCTTTGCCCTTCACGGACGCATCGCCTGCGCCTGCCAATGTGGTGATGAGCAGGCCGAGCAGTGTGCCACCGAAGAACGTGAAGCCGATGATCGAAAGCGGCGTCCAGAAATTATTCCACGTAGGAATGGTGGGGATCGCATACGCAAGCCCGATGAAGAGCGCGGCGATAAGGCCAAGGATGCCTGCCACCAGCGCAAAGCCCTTGCGTGCGCTGTTGTTCTTCAAGCCGCCAGCAAGTGCGACGATCCAGTACACCGCGGCCACGATCATGAAGATACCGAATGCGGTGATCTCGTTAGCGAGCGGTGTTGAGCCGACCGTGCTCGCGATGTTGAGCGCATGCCCTGGGTTCGCCAAATGAAAAAACGATGCGATAAGGCCCACCAATGCCACCAAGAGCGGAATGATGGTCAAGCGATCGATCTTCTTGAGCTGGTCTTTCGAAAAGTCTGCGAAGCAGAACGAAAGCGCGAGCATGAAGAACGCACCCGCACCGAGAGGCGCTAGCGTTGTGAAAAAAGTGAGTGGAAATTCATGTACTGCGAGTTCCATGCTTACTGCACCTCCTTAGGATTAGCAACATGCGCCTTCGATGCCGCAGGGTCGAGCGCTGCTGGCGAAGGCTTTATCGTGATGTTGGGGTGCGTGTAAGACGCCGAAGGCATCGGATGGATCTCTGCCGTGTCGCCATACTTCTTGCGCAGCTCGTCGATCGGACCGAAGTCGAGCGCACGCAACGGACAGGACATGACGCATACCGGCTGCAAGCCTTGATTGAGACGCTCTTCACACCCATTGCATTTGACCGAGTAGCCGAGCTCGCGACTGACCTTAGGCGCGTTGTAAGGGCATGCCATGACGCAATAGCCGCAGCCAACGCACTTGGTCTCATCCACGAGCACCAAGCCACGCTTGTCTTCCTTGTGCATTGCCGTGGTGGGGCAAACGCTCACGCAGGCGGGATCATCGCAATGATTACACGCCATGGAAAGGTGATAGAACAAGCAATCGGTGGTGTAGATATCGTCCGCTTGCTTTTCCCAGGTGCCGCCTTCAAGGTCGTACACCTTGCGGTAGGCAACATCGAGCGCGCTGTCTTTGTAGTCTTTACAGGCCATCACGCACGTTTTACATCCCGTGCAACGGGAGTTGTCATAATAAAAACCATACTGAACCATAATGCACCTCCCTAAGCCTTAGTAACTTCAGCGATGATGGAATTGGAAGGGCCATTGCCGTGAGCCAAAGGTGAAGGCACATAGGTGGTGAGCGTATTGATGCAGCCACCCTTGTCGAGCTTGTTGCCCTTCATGTCGGCATCGTGCCAGAAGCCCTGTGGCATAGCAACGACGCTCGGCACGATACGGCTCGTGACGTGTGCTTCGATCTCAACTTCGCCTGCCGGGCTCTTCACGCGCACCTTGTCGCCGTCGTGAATGCCACGCGGATCAGCATCGAGCGGATTGATCCACAGGCGATGACGGTTGTAATCCTTGAGCACTTCGAGCGAACCGAACGAAGAATGGGTACGCGCCTTGTCGTGCCAACCCGACATGTAGAGCGGATATTCGTCGGTAACAGCGCCATAGCCTTCCACGCCCGGATCGAAGATCGGAATAGGCGAGATGACCTGGCCTTCTGTAAGGCGGCCTTCCAACTCGCGATCCTCTGCGATCTTAGCGAGCGCTTCGGAGTAGATCTCGATCTTGCCCGAAGGCGTGTTCCAGGGATGACCCACGGGGTCCTTGACGTTCTCTTCGAAGGCGATAGCGGTGGGAAGCTTGCGCTTGTAAACACCCTGCTCGAGGATGCCTTCCCAGCTGGGAAGCTCGGGATCTGCCGCGGCGCCTGCCTTGTAGAGCTCTTCGATCCATTCATCCTGGGTCTTACCGAGCGTGAACTTATCACGTACGCCGAGCTTTTCAGCGATGTCGGCATGAACGTCGTAGATCGGACGGCACTCGAACGGCGGCTCCTGCGCCGGACCACCCACAGTAACACCCCAGTAGTACTCGGAGTAGCCGTTGGTGGACATGTTGAGCTGCTCGGCGCGCATGGCGTCGGGAAGCAAGATGTCGCAGTATTTCGCGGAGTCGGTCATGAATGTATCGCAACCCACGATGAACTCGCATTTGCTTTCATCGGAGAGCACCTCATAGACCTTGTTGATGTCGCCATGCTGGTTGGAGATGCAGTTGCCCGCATAGTTCCAGAGCATCTTGATGCCATTCTTCGGCTTCTCGATCTTGGCCGCAGCTTCAGCCATCTCAGGATTCTGAGCGCCCATGAACAGTGCGATCTCATCAGTTGCATCGAGTTCCTTCTGGAAGTCTTTGCCCTCGTCGATGCACTTGAGCCATGAATAGCAGCTGATCTTGGCGTTCACCATGTTCATCGGAGCGCCATTCGGGTCTTCGTCTGATGCGGGCAAGCTGCCAACCGGAGCTCCCGGAGGTTCTGCTTCGCGCATGCCAGAGTTCGTGCCCGGCTTGCCGAGGTTGCCGGTGAGCAGAGCGAGCATGCAGACCGCACGCGTTGCCGATTCGCCGTTGGAGTGGCGCTGAAGGCCCCAGCCCTGAACCACGAAGACCGCTTTTGCGTCGTGGATCTTGGCAGCTAGTTCGCGGATCTTCTCCGCGGGAACAAGCGTGATCTCTGCAGCCCATTCAGGGGTCTTCTCGACCTTGTCGTAGCCGAGACCCATGATGTAATCGTGATAGGACTTGTTCTGGCCCTTTGCAGAAGCTGGCATCGTCTCTTCGTCGTAGCCTACACAATACTTATGCAGGAAGTCGAGGTCGACCCAATCGTTGGTGATAAGTTCGTGCGCGATACCCGCAACGAGCGCCGCGTCGGTGCCCGTACGGATCGGCAGCCATTCAGATGGATAGCCCGCCGCAGTTTCGTTCAGACGATAATCGATATGGATGATCTCGGGTCCTGCTTCACGCACCGTGTTGTAGTCCCAGACCACATTCGCGCCGCCCATGCGGTTGTCGGCGGGGGAATTGCCGAACATCAGGACCAGGTCGGCATTTTGCGCCTGATCGACCGATGAAGCAGAGATGTTCTCGTAAGGCGACACCCCGATGCCGTACATGAACGGCATCACATATTGGTGCATGCCCGTTGAATAGTCGCCATACATGGGCAAGTAGCCGCCCACGCAGTTGAGCAAACGCTCGACGCTGCGACCAGTTGCTGAGTACATGCCCGTTGCATAGTTCACATAGATAGCATCGTTTCCGTAGGTGTCGATGGTGTAGCGAATCTTGTCGGCAATGGTCTGGATCGCTTCGTCCCAGCTGATGCGCTCGAACTTTCCTTCACCGCGAGCGCCCACGCGCTTCATCGGATACTGGAGGCGATCCGGATTGTTCACCCACTGACGCATAACGCGACCGCGCAAACAGGCGCGCGCTTGGAAATCATCGTTTCCGATATCGTCGGTGGTCATGTATTGGATCTTGCCGTCTTTGGTATGCCAGTGGAAAATGCAGCGTCCACCGCAGTTGACGTTACATTGGCTCCAAACGAGCTTTTCCGGCGTGTCGGCATGCGCAGGTTCAACGTTGCTGAATACGGCTTGTGATGCCGCCATGGTTCCGCCTGCTGCAGCTAATGCGCCCAAAGCTCCGGTGGCCTTCACGAACGTACGACGTGAAACGGCCGGAAGCATATCAGACATAGCTCTCCCCTTTCTTCCCTTGTTGCGAGCAGAACGCCCTTCCCCAAAGGCATGCCGCTCAACCCTTCTCTTCTGAAGCGTTAACCACAGCTGTGAGCACGCATGATGCCTCGCATTTGTGGTTACGCTCCACCCTCTCATGCATAGAAAGGGACATCTTTAATTCTAGTGTTGTTCCTCGATAAACTTCCGCATACGCAGTAACCATTTACCCACAGAACCGTCGTTCATTATTCTATTTTGAGAATAAAATGCTTTACTTCGCTGAAGTGGGGCATTACATGCGTTTGTTTTACAATAACGAGCATCATGTCGCATGCCTTTGCCTGGCGTGCTGCAAAAGCGAAGCCTGAACGATCTGGAAGTGAACATGCCCTCTCTCCTCGATGCCGCAGAAGCGTTTTCCAAGCTAGGAAAGAAGTCTGTCGAAATCGACCAGGCAGCCTGTGTGCGTGTGCGCCATCGTCATGCGAGCTGCATGGCGTGCTTTCAGGTTTGTGCGCACGAAGCGATCGCGCGCGACGATGATGGGTTGCTTGCTATCGACAATCACCTCTGCACGGGCTGCGGCGCCTGTGCAAGCGTTTGTCCAACGAGCGCACTGCAGCTTGTCGAAGATGTTCCCGAGCTTGTTCAGGCTGCTCTGATCCGCATTGCCGAACAAGCGGATGCCCTGCAAGATGATGCGGACCCGAGCAGCGCAGACGGCCTTCACGCCGAAAGACCCCGCGGCACCCTCACGATAAGCTGCGAGTATCTGCGCAACCAAGAGGCTGCACTTGAAGAGCGTGCCCACAGTGAAGCTGGTCTTCGCGTAAAGGCCTCGCCTGACGAGATCGATCCTCCGAAGGCCAAGACCGAGCATGAAGCTGAGTGCTCGCTCACGCTCAGCTGCCTTGCGGCGCTTGATGAAGCAGCGCTCATCTCTGCAGCCTGCTCGAACGTTGAAGTTCGCTACGAAAGCGGAGACTGCGCCTGTTGCCCGAATGCGCAGGGCGAACTGATCGCAACGCTTGGCGAACAAGCAACGCGCTTCCTTGGCGCATTTTTGGCTGCTGCAACACCCGAGCGCCCACTTCCTGCCGCCCGAGCTCTTCCTGCCACCTGGTCGCTGGTGACCCCCAACGATGCAGAAAGCGCCACTACCAACACTTCGCCCGAACTATCGCGGCGTGGGCTCTTCGATCACTTCATCGAACGCACGACCGACTCTATCGCCGAAGCAGCGGTGGGCACCTTCTACGTGAGCACGACGGCACAGGATCAGAAACGAACGCTCGCTCAACGTCTTTTTGCCGACAAGGGCATCTTGAAACACATCGAAGCGGTGCGCAATGAACGCGTGCTCAACGAGCTCTACCGCTTTGATCCCGAATGGGCCGATCAGATCTTGCCTGAAAAGGAGGATGCTGAGCTTCCTGCGCGACTCTTTGGCGAAGTAACGGTAGATGAGACCGTTTGTGACCTGTGTGGTATTTGCATGACGTTCTGCCCGACGGGCGCGTTAAGCGGTGTGGCGAATGAGCCAGTCAATTCCTTCGTCATGCTGAACCGAGACATCGCACCGAAGGGCGAGCTGAGCTTTCGCGCGAACGATTGCATGGCGTGCAACCTTTGCTTAGATGTCTGCCCGCATGATGCGCTTGAGCTTCAGCGTGGAATCTGCGCGCGCGACCTCTTCGCACTCGAGCCTCGCACCCTCATCAAAAGATGACAAACTACCCGGTCGTTCGTCACCTGAGCAATTCGTCTAGCAGGCTGGCAGCTTGTTCATCGAGTTGCTTTTGCAGTTCTTCGTAGATGGCGATCAAGCGGCGTGCTTCAGGCGTGAGCTCGGAGCCCTTGTTTCCTTTGCGCCTCAGCAACTGGATGCCGAACGATTCTTCGGCATGCTTCAAAATGCTCCATGCCTTGGAGTACGCCATCCCCATCTCTGCTGCCGCCTTGTTGAGCGACCCCGTTTCATCAACGAGCTTGCACAGGCTCACGATGCCTTTCCCTAACGCCGGAGTATGTTCTTCGGTGTTCTTTGCTTTGATGATGAGTTTGACTTCGACTTCGAAATCACAGGGATCCATGCGTGCTCCAATCTGGTTGTAACCATATTGTAAAACTAAGAGAGGCCTCTTCGCGCCAAGTTGATTTATTATTCTTATTCGAGAATATATTCTCAATCGAGAATAATTAAAATCGGGAAGCAACGGGAAGGTTGAAGATGGAACAGACCAAGCCACACGCGAAGAAAGCGCTCGCGTTCCTTGCGATCGTCGTGAGCCTCTTGGCCGCTTGCCTGCTTGCAGGCTGCAACAGCTCGAGCTCGCAGGAAAAGGTCGAACTCGAGATCTATGCAGCGAATTCGCTCACCGACGCGATGAACGAAGCGCAGGAAGCCTACACCAAAGAGAATCCGAACGTGACCTTCAAGGATTCACAGTATGAAGCATCCGGCACGCTCGTGCAGAAGATCGAAGCAGGTGGCACGCCTGATATCTTCATCTCCGCAAACAAGAAGAACATGGATAAAGTGGTCGAAGACGGCAAGATCGGCGAAGATAAACCCTTCGATCTCTTCGCGAACGACCTCGTTATCGTGACCGCTGAAGACTCAGACCTTAACGAGATCGATCTGGCACAAGCCTGCGATGGCACTTACACCATTTCCGTAGGCGATAAGAACGTTCCTGCAGGCACCTATGCCAAACAGGCGCTCTACACCGTTGGCTGCTACACTAACGAAAGCGGCACCGATGGTGAGATCACTGGCCCGATCAAGGGCAAGGTCACCGAAGCCGATAAGGTCGGTTCCGTCTGTTCGTACGCTCAGTCTGGCGAAGTCGATCTTGGCTTCGTGTACAGCTCCGATGTTATGCGCTATGGCAATGTGAAGACCGTCTGCACCCTTCCTGCTGACACGCATAAGCCAATCGTTTATCCTGCTGCTGTACTGAAAGACTCAGCACATGCTGAAGCAGCGGAGGCGTTCCTCTCCTGGTGTCAGGAAAGCCCCGATGCTCAGAAGATCTGGCAAAAATGGGGATTTGAACTCGCTTGATCATGAATTCTGTCGGCAAACAGAACACTTTTTGGCTCGCGCTCATCTTGGGTGCGAGCCTTCTTTTCGGTATGCTCTCGCTATGCGGGAGCATGCCTACGTTTGCCTATGGCACACCTGCTGAATCGGCTCAAACAGACGGTTCGGCACAGGCGCAAGATGCCAACGTGAACGCGGCTTTCCAGGATGTTGAAGTATCTTCTGAAGGAAGTTCAGCCCGCGCTTCCGGCATCGATTTCGCTCTCTCGGATTTCTCCCGTGTCGAGAAAGGCTCGAACCGCCCGATCGAAGGCACGTACCAGGGCTATTGCTACTTGATGGACGCGCCTGCCGACTCCCTTTGCTTGGTCGACTTGTCAGGCGTGGTGGTGGTCTACGTTCCTGAGGCGCTCGCAAAACAGAACGAGCTCGACCTTGCAAGCGAACAGACCCAAGCCAATCTCAAGCTCCTATTCAGCGCGCTCGATTCCTATGATGCTCAGGGGAATTCCGTCGTGAAGAACGATGCGGAATGGCTGTTCACGAGCAAGCAGACCTTCACCACACACGGCCTTACGATCGGCTTTTCCCAAGAATACAAACCAGGGTATTTCTACACCTCCGTCCAAACCGAAACGGGCGCGGATGTGATGGGCAAAGAAAGCCCCCTTGCTACCGATGCGAACCTGCGCCTCTCGCATGTCGATTACGCCAACCTACAGGCAAGCGATGCGGTGGCCATCGCGGCGACTCCTTCGGCCTTCGAACAACTTGGCAGTTTCTTCCAGACCCTCGACTGGTCGCCCCTTCTGGTCACGCTCAAGACCACGGGCACCGCTATCATCTTCATCTTCATCCTGGGGTTGCTCGCCGCTTGGTGGACGCTGCGCTTGAAGCCGCGCACCCAAAGCATCATGGACGCGATCTTCACGATCCCGATGGTGCTGCCACCCACGGTCTGTGGCTTCCTGTTGCTCATGTTCTTGGGACGCAACACGCCTGTGGGCGCGTGGTTCGATCAGATCGGGTTCCCCCTCGTCTTCAGCTGGCAGGCGACCGTTATCGCGGCGGTGGTCGTGGCCTTCCCGCTCATGTATCGCTCGGCGCGCGGCGCTTTCGAGTCGATCGACGCCGACATGCTCGATGCTGCCCGCACGCTCGGCTGGAGCGAAAGGCGCATATTCTTCCGACTCATGCTGCCGCTTGCCTGGTCTTCCGTGGCTGCTGGCACCATGCTCGCCTTCGCACGTGCGCTCGGCGAGTTCGGCGCAACGCTCTTTCTGGCGGGCAACTATGCGGGCATCACGCGTACCATCCCCATCGCCATCTACTTCGAATGGATGGGCGGCAACATCGAGGCGGCGCTCTTCTGGACGATCGTGGTGATCATCATCTCCTTCGCCGTGATCTTCGCGATCAACCTCTGGAGCAAGCGCACGACGAAGTATCGCCGTAAGGAGGTGGAGCTGTGAGCCTGGTGGTCGATATCGAGAAGCACTACGGCGCCTTCGATCTGGAAGTTGCCTTTGAAGCTGCGCACGAAACGCTCGGCTTCTTGGGCGCCTCTGGGTGCGGCAAATCGCTCACACTGCGCTGCATTGCCGGTGTTGAAACGCCTGATGCAGGCAAGATCGTCGTGAATGGCAAGACGTATTTCGACAAGGCTCCTGGCAAGAAGGCATCCGTGAATCTTTCTGCGCAGGAACGCAAGAGCGCGCTGCTCTTCCAGAATTACCAGCTCTTCCCGAACCTTACCGTGAAGGCGAATATCGCAGCGGGCATTCCGCGCGAGGTGCTCAAGCGAGACGGTGATGCGCTCATCGAGCGTCAGCTCACGCGCTTCGGGCTTCGCGGACTGGAGAAGCGCTACCCCCTGCAGCTTTCTGGCGGTCAGCAGCAACGCGTGGCGCTCGCACGCATGCTCGCCGCCAAGCCCGCCATCCTCATGCTCGACGAACCGTTCTCTGCCCTCGATGCGCACTTGAAGAGCGAGCTCGAACAGAGCCTGCTCGACCTGTTCGCCACCTATGAAGGAACCATCCTCTATGTTTCGCACGACATCGATGAGGCGTTCCGTTTCTGCGACCGCATTGCGGTGGTGAGCGACGGCACGATCGACGAGATAGCACCCAAGGATGAGCTCGTGCACGAACCGCGAAGCTTGGCAGCGATCCGGCTTTCGGGTTGCAAGAACACCACCCCGGCACGCTATGTGAGCAATCATCGCGTATACCTACCTGAATGGGGCGTGGAGATGGAAACGAAGCGCGTGGTCCCTCATGACGTAGCCTGGCTTGGCGTGCGCGCCTACCACATCAAGCAGGCGCGTGAAGGTGCCGCGGCATCGAACGCGCAGCCCAATGTGTTCAGGATGCGCTGCGACCGTGTGAGCGATTCGCGTTTCGAGCGTGCCGTCATGGCTGCGTTCGTCGACGAGAAGGGAACTCAGCTTCCCACGGCTCTTCACCTGCAGAGCACGCAGGATAGCAAAGTGCGCACCCCAGCACCGCCAGAAAATACCGAGCAAGCATTCCTCAAAAGTCATGTACGATGGAATATCGACAAGCACATTACCGCCGATAACGCTCTGCCTGAGAGAGGAGACTGCGTGTTTCTCACCTTCCCTCCTGAAGCGCTCTATGTGGTGACCCATTAGTCACCTTGCGCAAAGGGAAGCCGAAACACCCTGCTAGTCCTATGAAAGATCGCTTTGGACGCAACATAGATTACCTGCGCATCTCGCTCACCGACCGGTGTAATTTGCGCTGCGTATACTGCATGCCCGAAGCAGGCGTTGAAACCCGCGAACATGATGAGATCCTCTCCTTCGAAGAGATCGTGCGTGTGGTGGAAGTGGCTGCACGTTGCGGCATCAAGCACTTGCGCTTCACGGGCGGCGAGCCGCTCGTGCGTAAAGGAGCGCAGGACCTGATCGGCGCTTGCAAGAATGTCCAGGGCATCGAAGATGTGGCGATCACCACCAATGGTGTTCTCCTGCCACGCTTCGCAAGCGAGTTGAAGGCAGCAGGGCTTTCTCGCGTGAACATCTCGCTCGATTCGCTCAACCCCACCACTTATCGCACGCTCACCCGCTGTGGAAACTTGGACGATGCACTTGCGGGCATCCATGCGGCACTCGATGCGGGCTTCGATCCGGTGAAGATCAATACCGTGGTCATCCGCAGCATGAACCAAGATCTGGCTGCGTTCGCGCGCCTCACGAAAGAGCTCCCGCTCCATGTGCGCTTCATCGAATACATGCCGCTCGGTTCGACCTGTTCTTCCGAGGTTGCTCACTGGGACGAGAGCGAGGTCATTCCCTTGCCCGAGCTGATCGAGACGCTCACTACAAGCTGCGTTGAGGCTGGCCTGGGTGCTCCCTATCCGCTCGACAACGCAGACCAGCGCGCACTTGCGCCCGCTGGCTGGGGGCCTGCGCGTTACTGGAAGCTTCCCGACTCAAGCGGAACGATCGGGTTCATCACTTCGGTGTCCGACCATTTTTGTGCTTCTTGCAATCGCTTGCGCCTTACCGCTGATGGCAAGCTGCGCCTGTGCCTTTTCTCCGATGAAGAGCTCGATGTAAGAGCAGCACTTCGCCAGGGCACTGTAGAAGACGTTGAAGCGTTGTTCTGGCAAGCCATGAAGCAGAAGCCCGAAAGTCACGCTGCGCGAACCGGCACCGTACGCGAAATGGTCCAAGTGGGTGGCTAAGCGCTAGAATAGACGCGAACGATACGAACGCACGTCGAAGAGGAACCGATGGCAGACGAATTGAAGCTGAATCACTTAACCGAACAGGGCAATGCCCACATGGTCGATGTGTCCGAAAAAGCCGAGACCAAACGCATTGCCATTGCTGAGGGCTTCATCACCATGCAGGCTGGAACGCTCGCCACCGTGCTTTCTCACCGCGCGAAAAAAGGCGACGTTATCGCGACTGCGCGCATCGCCGGCATCATGGCAGCGAAAAAAACGAGCGAACTCATTCCGCTTTGCCATCCAGTCATGCTCACCAATGTGACCATCGATCTGCTTCCCATCTGGGGCGATGATGCACCCGCGACCGAAAAGCAGGCGAGCCACGCAAGTGGCCCTCACCCTTGCGGCATCCATGTGGTAGCGCAGGCTTCGCTGGTGGGAAAGACCGGCGTTGAGATGGAAGCGCTCACGGCTGCTTCGGTTGCCTGCCTTACCATCTACGACATGTGCAAGGCGATCGATCGTGGCATGGAGATCGGCGAGGTGCGCCTCGTACATAAAGAAGGCGGCAAGAGCGGTGTTTGGCACCGCTCGTAGCGGTGGGTCCTTCCGCTCTTAAGAATAAGACCTCTGAAACGAATTCACTTCTTGATAAAAGATTCCATCTTATTGATAGCTTTTAAACTATTTGCTGAATTTCTCAATGAATTGTGAAGCTGGAAGAACGAAGGAATACATCTGATAAGCGCTATAGATCGGTTGCTTCAATAAAGACTGAATACCCGCCGGGCGCTCTTTATACTCATTCTTATCAGGCTAGCTCTCCAAGAAAAGATTCAAGGTGCTTGAACAAGTCATGATTCAAAGAATAGTGCATCCATCGACCGTCTTTTCTTGATTTGACCAAACCGCAACTACTCAGAAGCTTCATGTGATGAGACAATGTTGGCTGCGCTATGTTAAGAGTGTCGAGCAAGTTACAAGCGCATATCTCTTCTTGCTTAGCAATGAGCATAACGATGCGCAATCGATTTTCATCTCCAAGAATCTTGAATACCTGCGCGGCATCCTTTGAAGTCATCGCTAAACCTCTATCCTCACATAGTTCGATATTTCTCTATATTCTCTTACGAATGATGCTCGGTCAAGAAACTTACTTACTCTGTAGTGCAACAAAGCAGCTTTTCGACCTCATCAACTTTGAGCACCTTTCCCTGCGAGACGATTTTCCCGTTCACGAGAAGCGCAGGCGTGGACATGACTCCTGCCTCAGCTATCGCGGCTGGGTCTGTGACGTATTCGACGCCCACCGAACCGTCTGCCTTCGAAGCAGCAGCCTGGGCGTTCTCGTGGAGCTGGTGGCAGCGCTTGCATCCCGGGCCCAGCACCGTGAGCGTGATAGATTCCGCCCCAGGCGCATCGCAGGCGTCCCCGCAGTCGCACGGCGCAGCGATATCGCCCTCGGGCAGCTCCACGATCTCCATCTCGCAGCAGCAGCTCTCCTTCTTTTCTTCCTTGCCGAATATCTTTCCGAAAAGTCCCATTTCTATATCCTTTCTCTTAAGGGTCTCCTGTCTTTGTTTTGCCCGCATGACATCACGGCATAATGAGCGTGAATGCGAAGCCGGTGCCTATGGCAACGAGCAGGATGCACAGTACGAACGTCACCACCATCGGCTTCTTGAATATACTGTTCAGAAGCGAGACCTCGGGGATGGAGCACCCGGCACCGCCCAGTATGAGCGCGATGACGATGCCCGAGGACACGCCCTTCTCCATGAGGATGCCCGCGATCGGGATCATCGTCTCCACACGGATGTACATGGGTATGCCGATCACTGCGGCGAGCGGGATGGCCCAGAGGTTGTCCGCGCCCGCGAATCCCTCAAGAAGCTCGGTCGGCACGAACCCGTAGATGAACGCCCCGATGCCTGCGCCGAGGAGCAGCCAGCCGAAGACACCCTTGAACAGCCCAACGGCATCCGTAAGGGCGTACTTGCAGGCCTGCGCTTGCTTCTGCCAGAACGTTCCCTTCAAGTTCTCCCATGTTGCCTCGTCGCCCCCGCAGCATCCACCCTTAACGGCAACGTTCTTGATGTAGCGCGAGAACCCGATCGCGTCGAGCACGAGCCCCGCGCATACCGCGAACGCGAAGGTAATGACGGCGTAGACCGCCGTTGGCACGGGACCGAAGAACACGAGCAAGAGCGCGATTATCGCGGGGTTAAGTATCGGGGAGGTCATCAGGAACGAGATAGCTCCTGAGAAGGGCGCGCCGCTCTTGAAGAGGCCCACCAAGACGGGGATGGTGGAGCACGAGCAGAACGGCGTTACCGCGCCGAGCGCAGCGCCCAGAATCGCGTTGGTCACCTTGTGTGGACGCGAAAGTATGCGCTTGATGCGGTCCTTGGACACCCACACTTGCAGCAGGGCTACGAAGAAGCTTATGGCGACGAAGAGCAGGAACAGCTCTCCAAACAGGTAGACGAACGTGCCTAGGACGTTAAGCAGGTTCTCCACGGTGAATAAGCTATCGAACATTTCCATCTCCTTGGAGGCCATCGGGGCTGACAGGAAGGAGCTTGGAGCTCGAACATCCGCCGACCGAGACCTCGCGAATCAATTTGTCAGTTACCGTTTGCGAGGCTGGCAGGCTCACACCGACCTGCACCTGTACCTCCTCTTACATCTGCACATGGCAGTCTCCTTCACGCGAACAGGGGCTGTAGCCAGTTGAACACATAGCCGCTTATGATCATTCCGACGAGACAAAGACCAATGAATGTAGCAAGCAACTTCGGCTTGACCACGCGTGAAAGCATGGTGAGCGATGGAATCGACAGTACGGTAACGCTCATCATAAAAGCGAGTATGGTGCCAAGGCCGACACCCTTCTCAAACAACGCTTCTGCAATAGGAATGGTCCCAAAGATATCAGCATAGATCGGTGCGCCAACGAGCGTGGCAAGCACGACTGCAAACGGGTTGCCATCACCAAGAATTGCCTCGATGATTTCTTGCGGAATCCAATTGTGAATAAGCGCGCCTATCGATACGCCAATAAGAATGAACGGAAACACTTTGCGGAAAGTCTCACCAGTTTGCCCAAGAGCATAGGATATACGTTGCTTTTTCTTCAGGCTTTGCACCTGTGCAGCATCAAGTGGTTCACCCCGCACAAAGTCAGCGACCTGATCCGACATCTTCAATTTCTGAATGATCGAACCTCCCACAACCGCAATGATAAGACCAACGATCGTATAGATAAAAGCAACGTGCGGTCCAAAGATACTCATGATGAGAACGATTGAGGCAATGTCTACCATGGGAGAGGATATGAGAAAAGAAAAAGTAACGCCAAGGGGCAAACCCGCACGCGTAAAAGCAATGAACAACGGAATGGACGAACAGGCGCAGAAGGGCGTTACCGTTCCGAGCAGCGCCCCCACCACGTTGCCACTAAAACCTTTGAAACGCCCAAGAATGCGCTTGCTTCGTTCGGGTGGAAAGTAGCTCTGAATATAGCTGATGATGAAAATCATCACACAAAGCAATATAACGATTTTTATGGTGTCATAGATAAAAAAATGAAGGGTTCCACCCCATCGAGACGAAGCATCCAGACCAAGCGCATCGATGAATATCGCAATCAGATCCGAGAGCCACTGCATCTTAAGAAGTTGATCCATTAAGAACGATCCAACAGCGTCCATATTTCCCCTATATATTTATAATCATCAATATAACGTATTTTAATAATATTGATAGATTTATATATGTCAATATATTAGGAACGACACAGCACTTCGGTTTGGCTGAAGAGCTTTTATTCGGTGTTAGTGGCCTTGTCCGTCCATCATCGCGAGCGCATGCTCGAGCACCTCGTTCACGGCCTCCCAGTTCTCGCGCACTGCTTTTTCGCTTCCCGGGAAATTGATCACGAGCGTCTTACCACGCTGCATGCACATCGCGCGCGAGAGCATCGCACGATTGGTGAACTTCATGCTGTAAGCGCGCATGCCTTCGGCGATGCCCGGAACAGGGCGGTCACACACATCTTCGGTGGCCTCTGGTGTTACGTCGCGCGGAGAAAGCCCCGTACCGCCGCACGTGATGACGACATCGGCCTCGAAACGACCGCACGCTGTCACGATCGCTTGTGCGATGAGCGAGCGCTCATCGGTTGTTACGACATGCGAAACGCACGTCCATCCTTTTTCGGCGATAAGCTCTTCGAGCACGTTGCCCGCCGTATCGGTCTCGAGTGTACGCGTATCTGAACAGGTGATTATTGCGAACTTCATGAGATAACGCTCCCTTCCTCAACGTCGAGCAAGATGCACTCGACTTGCGCACCCGCTACAACGCGCTTGCCCTCTGGCACCCCTGCCGGCAGCACCGCCAGGCAATTCCCGCGCTGAAGCGTGCCGAACAGGCCCGAATTCTGATTCTTAGCAGGCACGACTACGAGCTTGCCCTCTTCATCATGCGTAAGCGTAGCGCGCAAGAGCAGCACACGCCCATCCTTCTTCTTGCGATCCTTCGCGAGCGTTGCCTTCACGCGGGGACGCTCGAAAGTGGTGAAGCCCTGCATCTTGCGCAGCGCTGGACGAATGAACATCTCGAAGCCGCAGTAAGCTGCTGCCGGATTACCCGAAAGCCCAAAGACTGGAACGCCTTCCACAAAACCGAAGGCCTGAGCTTTGCCGGGGCGCATGTTCACGAGCGTCATCTCAAGCGCACCCATCTGCTCGATCACATCTTTGATGAAGTCGTAATCACCATTCGATGCACCGCCCGAGGTAACCACGAAATCATGATTCATGAGCGCGGTTTCCACAGCATCGCGGATCGCGATGAAGTCGTCTTTGACGATCGGGAAAATAGTAGGGATGCCGCCAGCTTCTTTCGCACAGGCAGCCAGCGCATAGGCATTGCCGTCGCGAATCTGCCCAGGACCAGGCACGACCGTAGGCTCGACCAGTTCACTGCCGATCGAGATGATGGCCACCTTGGGGCGACGATAGACCGGAACCTCCATGATGCCGCAGCTCGCAATGAAACCGACCCCTGCCGCACGAATCACTTCGCCTGCATGGATCGCCACTTCGCCACGCGCGATCTCTTCGCCTGCTTCACGGACGTTGCTGCGCAGCGCCGTAGGTTCCGTGAACGCGACGCAAGATCCCGCACGGCCATCGCTTCCTTCGTAATCGACCAGCTCGTATTTGACAACCGAATCGGCGCAGGCAGGCACGGGAGCGCCGGTCATGATGCGCACGCATTCATCATGTGCCAGATCGCCTTCATAGGTGGAACCAGCGGGGATCTCCGCAACGACCTTCAGCTTCACAGGAGCATCTGCTGTTGCGCCTTCGATCTGTGCTGCTTTGAGCGCGAAGCCATCCATGGCTGCATGGGCGAACGGCGTGATATCGATATCGCTGGTGAGATCTTCGGCAGCCACGCGCCCTACCGCATCAACAAGACTCACCTGCTCAACTTCAAGCGGATGGATGTTCTTGAGGACGATCTCGCGTCCTTCTTCGATGCTCACCATCTCTAGATCTTTCATCATTTCCCCTTCTTGATGTTCCCTATGATTCCTTATGATTCCCTTTAGACCAGGTGCTCTACAGATCGTGCTGCGCCTTCAAGTACGTGCGCATCGAGTAGAGCGTTATATCGCTACGGTTCACCACGCCCACGATCTTGCCCTTGTCGAGCACGGGCACCTTCTTCAAATGATTATCGCCGAGCACGCGGCAAACTTCGGGAAGCGTAGCAGAAAGGTTGATTCCCACCACGCCTTTCGTTGCCACATCCATCACGTTCATGCGCATAAGCGCGGCAAGCTTCTCGTCGAAGGTGTCGTTGTCGTTCGAAGCCTGCATGATCATGACGATCGGGTCGGTGTAGAGATGGCTGCGCTTGGAAAGGAAGCGCATGATGTCGCCATCGGAAACGAACCCGACCGCGCATCCTTCGCTATCCACGACCGGTGCCGCGCTGATCTTGCGTTCAACGAGCACGCGCATCACATCGAGCACTGAAGAGCTTTCGGGCACCGTAAACACATCGGTCTTCATGATCGATGCGAGCACGCTCTGCTTCTCCTGCTTATCCAGATCGACCTTCGTTTCCGCGTCGCCGTTCTTCACGAAGATGAGCACAAGGATGAATCCGATAGCGCAGAGCACCGCAGAAACCCCGAATGCGGCATCCACGCCGTGCACGCCGGCAAGCGTCGTGGATTCGGTTGCCATGAGCGAGACCGACACCATCGCGAACACCGAGGTGAGGATAGCGGTTCCCAGCGAACCCGCGATCTGGCGGAAGGTGTTGTTCACTGAGGTGCCATGGTTGATGAGGTCGTTGGGCAGCGCGTTCATCGCCCAGGTGGTGATGGTCATATTGATGAGCGCCATGCCGAAAAGACGGATAGCCATGACAACTGCCACATAGACGAGGCTCACTTCGGGTCCTAGGAAGGCGAGCATGACCGTACCGATCGTGAGCATGAGCGTGCCCGTAATAGCAAGCACGCGCGGGCCGTGGCGGTCGAACCAGCGTCCTGCGATCGGGCCCATGATGCCCATGATGAGCGCACCAGGCAAGAGCACGAGACCGGATTCGGTGGCAGAATAGCCAAGCAGTGATTGCAGATAGATGGGCAGCAAGATGCCCACGGAAAGGAGCGCCGCCTGCACGACCATGCCGATGATCGTGCCCATCAAAAAGGTCTTGTTGGCAAGCACCCGCACGCGCAACATGGGGTGTTCCATCGAAAGCTGACGACGGAAGAACAGCACGATCACCACGAGGCCGACAATGAGCGAGACGAAGAATTCGATGCCGAAACCGCCATTGCCGATGATGGAGAAACTATAGAGCAGCGAGCCGAAGCCGAGCGTGGAGAGCACCACCGAAGGGACATCGAGCCTGGCATGCGCATGCTTTGCGGGGACGCGATCCATGGTGAAGGGCGTAACGAGCGCTACGATCGCCGCAAAGGCGGTTACCACGTAGAACATGATGTGCCAATCGGCAGCATCGATGACCACGCCAGCAGCCGTGGGGCCAATGGCCGGGCCAAAGGCCATCACGATGCCGAAGAGCCCCATCGCGAAGCCGCGGCGCTCGATCGGAAACGTGAGCATGAGCACGCTCATGACCATGGGCATGAGAACACCCGCGCCCACCGCCTGAACGATACGCCCAGAGAGCAATACCGGGAAGTTCGGCCCCCAAGCAGCGAGAAGCGAGCCGATCGCGAAGATCGACATCGAGAACAGGAAGAGATTGCGGATAGGAAAGCGATCGATCAAAAACGCAGTCACGGGAACCATGATGGCGTTCACGAGCGTGAAGCCGGTGGTGAGCCACTGGCCGGTGGCGGCATTGATGCTCATGTCGACCATGATGGAAGGCAGCGCTGGCGCTACCACCGTTTGGTTGAGCACCGTCACGAACGTGCCCACTAAAAGCAGCACGATCATGACCGTCTGTCTGTGCGTTAATCCCAGGCGGTTGACCTTCGTTGTGGTCGTATTCGCCATGAGGGGTTACTCCGTTGGTTCTTCTTCGGAATCTAGTTTGAATTCGACACCGATCTTATCGATACGCAGCGCATCCATAGTCTTAGCCGTGAAGGTGATCGTACGTTTATCGTGATGGATCTCGATCGAATCGCCTTCGGCAGGGATCTTGTCGATCAAGTCGAGCATGAGTCCTCCAACGGTCTCGTAGTCGTAGATAGGCACTGGCTCGAAGCCGAGGAATTCGACGAACTGATCGACCGGAAGCGAGCCATCGACCAGATAATTGTTCTCGCTCACCTTCAGGATCTCATCCTGATCGTCGTGGAGGTATTCATCTTCAACGCTGCCGATGATCTGGCCGATCACATCGCTCATCGTAACGATGCCCGACGTACCGCCATGCTCGTCGACCACTACGGCGATCTTAGTGTGCTTGTCCTGCATCATCTGCATGAGCTTGTCGAGCGCCAAGCTTTCAGGAACCGGATTGATGTCGCGAATGACCAGATCGTCCTTGGTTGAATCAGGCGGCAAGCGATACGCATCCTTGATATGTATGAAGCCGATGATGTTATCGGTGTTGTCCTTGTAGACCGGATAGCGCGTGAATTTGTTCGCACCCATGATCTCGAGGATCTCTTCCAGATCGTCGTCGATGTCGATCGCGATCATGTCGGTACGCGGGGTCATGATGGCTTTTGCGTCCTTATCATCAAGATCGAAGACATTATCGAGGATCTCGAACTGATCGGTAGCGAGCTCGCCGCTCTCTGCACTTTCCTCGAGCAGGATCTTGATCTCTTCTTCGGTATACGCCTGATGTTCGCTGGCAGTATCGTGACCGGTCAAGCGCATGATGCCATTGGTGGTGGAGTTGAAGAGCCACATGATGGGATACGTGATGCGATAGAACCAGTAGAGCGGTGTTGCCGAGAAGAGCGCATAGCGTTCAGTATTCAAGATGGCCATGGATTTCGGCACCAGTTCACCAAGGATAACGTGCAGCGCTGTGATGATGATGAAGCCGATGGCAACCGCGATCGCGGAAACCGCTGCATCGGGCAGCCCCAGCGCCGCAAGCGGCTCGTGGATCACACTCGAAACGGCAGGTTCGCCCAACCAGCCGATTGCCAGCGAAGCAAGCGTGATACCCAGCTGACAGGCGGAAAGATAGGCGTTGACGTTCTCTGATATCTCTTTTGCTCGCTTTGCGCCGCGTGCGCCTTCTTCAACGAGAATATCGATCTGCGATTTCCTGACACGCACGAGCGAGAATTCAGCAACAACGAAGAACGCATTCATCAGTAAGAAGAATGCGACTAAAAGTATACTGACAACAAACACCATTGAGGCTTACTACTCCTTAATAGGCTCTCTATGATTTTCCCTTAATCATCTGTGCTGTTTTGCTTAACCATTGAATATACATCAAAACGTAACTAATGATCGGGAAGCATGCACCTCTTGTCTGTTTATTTTAGAGCTTCGATCTTTTCATTTCTCCGTTTTGTCTTGGTATTAGTAAAATCTACGATATGTCGACATTTTTTGAAAAGCTGGTGGCTGCTGTGCGCTTCCTCGGCCATTATCTTTGGATTGCCCTGAAGACTCTCGGGCGATTCTTGCTTTGGCTTGGCGCCCTGTTCGTGCGCTCTTTGAGCAGCCTGATCACCTGGATTCGCCTGAATCTGCCGCCGCGCGTGCAGTTCATCTTGTTGGCAGTAGTGGTCGCCATCTTGATCGTGTTAGTTGCGCTCATCTTCACCGGACATGGCTGTTCAACAGCACCTTCTCCCAATGAACCTGCTGAAGAGCAACCACCCGAGGTAACTTACACCCCCGACGAAGCCGACTTTCGGCAGATCTCGATCCAACCCGATACCATCACCTCGTTTTCGCTCGTCGAAAACGGCAACCAGATGTATGCCAGCCTTTCAGAGGACGAGAATCGCTCCATCACTGAAGACCTTTCCTTCCTTGAAGCCGACGACGAAAACGTGGGCTTTTTGATCATGAACCTGAACACGGGAAGTGGATATTGCTACAACATCGACACGCGCATCTATGGAGCGAGCACCTATAAAGCGCCCATAAGCGTATTCCTCTGTGAAGAATATGTCGATGGCGGTACGCTTAACAAATCCGCTGTGAGCAACCGCATCGAAGATGCGATCGTGTGGTCGGACAATAATTCCTACCGTTCGCTCAAGCACAGCTACGACGGCTCGAACCATAACAATTGGCTTTCTGAGATGGGGATCGATCCTGCTGGCTACATGGCCACCTTCCCCTCCTATTCCGTACGCGATTCCGCAACGCTCTGGACGCACACCTGGAATTATCTGAACTCGGGCAGCGACACTGCCACCTGGCTCAAAGGGCTGTTCGAGCGCACCGAGACCTCCTTCTTGCGCAACGGTGCCGTTGAAGCGGGAATGGACAACGCGACCGTGTACAACAAAGCAGGCTGGTGCGTTTCAGATAGCGGAAGGGAAGACGCCGTTAACGATGCGGGCATCGTGGTCGATGGCGACAACACTTACTTGGTGGTCGCTTTCACGAGCAGACCTGATTCTCCGACTGCTGAAGCGAATCTTTCGGAGTTGTTCGCTTCGCTTTTAAAGGCGCGCCATTCTCTCGATGCGTCAAGTGCTACCTGGGACAATGTCGAAGTGGTCGAAGCGCCCGCTGAAGGCGAAGGCGATACTGGCGTCGAGTTGGCGATCGATTCTCCGAACGAAGGATCGACCACGGCGGTTGTGAAGTCTGGCGCTTCTCAGGATGATTCGACGATCGTTTACGCATCGGATACGCTGCTTGTTGCGAAAGCTCCTCGCCAATATGCTATTGCGGAGTGGCGCTGATGAACGCGACTGAAGCATCAGTCCAGACGAGCGCGATCGCTGAAGTGCCCGGGAAGCCGCAGACCTTCACGTCGAAATTGCTGATGCTCACCTGGGTGTTTGCCGCAATGTCTCTGCTTGGGCTTGCGGGCGAGACCCTGCAGCACTATATCGCCTTCAACGGTGATATCGAAAGCCGTGCAGGGCTTTTGTGGGGGCCATTCTCCCCCATCTACGGAACAGGAGCATTTCTTCTTACTGTCTTTGCGCTCAGGCTCGATGGTGCCAAGTTCCACTCGAACTTCAGTATCTTCTGCATTGCTGCTGTGGTGGGTGGCGCCGTGGAATATTTGGCGAGTTGGGCGATGGAGGAGTTTTGGGGCATCGTTGCCTGGAGCTACCTTGAAGCGCCTGGCAACTTCAACGGCCGCACCGATATCTTCCACATGGTCATCTGGGGAATACTCGGGCTTGTGTGGGTGCGCCTAGGCTACCCCTTCGTTAAGAAGATCTTCGCGAAGGTGAATACGGAGGGTCTTGCCTATCGCATCGTGACTTGGGCGCTCTTTGCGTTTCTCATGGTCGATATCGTTATGACCGTTGCCGTGATGCTGCGCGCTGATGCGCGTTGCCACGGCGTAGAGGCCACCACCCCTATCGAAACTGCCTTCGATACCTATTACCCCAACGAAGTGCTGCAAGCGCGCTTCGAGAACATGGGTGGCATCGGCCGCCCCGATTAACCCCTACTCGTTGCAACTCGATCAGCGGAGAGGGTGAGGCAACGAGGTGACTCTTTGCCGACTAAATTCAT